>Ga0126342_10010741_pt1 | contig 16395 bp, 16 predicted proteins | sample Cyp1metagenome_FD_92528 | JGI IMG/M metagenome (GOLD analysis project Ga0126342, IMG submission 92528) | Coral microbial communities from Lord Howe Island, Old Settlement Bay, Australia - Cyphastrea 1 metagenome | ecosystem: Host-associated > Invertebrates > Cnidaria > Coral ... | reverse complement strand
TTTAATCAATGAATTGATGTTTTAATCAATGAATTGATGTTTTAATCAATGAATTGATGTTTTAATCAATGAATTGATGTTTTAATCAATGAATTGATGTTTTAATCAATGAATTGATGTTTTGATCAATGAATTGATGTTTTGATCAATGAATTGATGTTTTGATCAATGAATTGATGTTTTGATCAATGAATTGATTTTTTTATCAATGACAATGAATTGATTTTTAATGGTGACTCAATGATGATTTAATGGGATTCAATTGATGAATCGTGGTTTTTATGACGATTTCATGGTGATTCAATGGGATTTGATGGTGATTTACCTTGGAAATTGAGAAACTCTAAACCAACTGTGGGGTATTGCCCTAGGGCCCTAGGAATCTACAGATTGTCTTCCTTCCACATCTATGTTAGTTTACCCTAGGCTAGATGCTACTAAATTCTGGTGATAAGTGATATGCGTGTATTGATGGTATTTGATTTATGCTGTAATAGTTGTGGAAAAAATGGGAAGCGATATTACTATATTATAATTGGGGATTACTACATCACAATTTGAAGGAAAAATCATATTTAAACATTGCGATATGCAAATCATATCTGATATCAATGCGGATATTACGGATATCACTATCTTTTACAGCTAAACTTGGAGATTGAAGCGTCAACAGTAAAGGCTTAAGTTACCAAAATGGATATTGGGTGTAACTGAAAATGGACTAATGTTAGGCAATAAACCACCCATATGGATTGTTGTTTCTTACCGCTTATTTATGGTAAAATGGGGGGATGGTTTACTATTGCTATACTAACATCATACCTCCAAAACTGATGACAAATCAGTGGAGTTGGGCGTGGCAAAATCATTGGGACACTTCTCAACTTCTCGGCCCATAGATGGCTGGTCATTTTCAGCACTACCCCGTACATGTTTGGAGCCCAATGATTTTGAGTCATCCCCATATATATATATGTATATATATATATATACATAAATGATATAATAAGCCAGAAAAATGGTAGGTCTAGGACTGCAACATGGCTCTTCCAAGGTTCCTGTTAAACCTGGATTGAGGGTTGAAAACAACCTAAGGGAGATCGACTTTGAAGAAACCAGTGCAAAAGAATATAAGGCGGGAGAAATTAGACAAAATACAGGGAAAATATCATGTATCAAACTATTACACTATTAATGGAATAAAATGGTAGAACATAGTGAAGAACATGTGGAATTACAGTTGGTATCAAAAAAGAAAATCAATACGAGAGAAACCGAAGAGGAAACTGTCAGTTTGGGGCAACAAATTTGATATCAACAATCATTCATTCTGTGGATTGAATCCATTTACTGTAGTGTCAAAATTCTTAACATACTCGAATTACAAATGATTCAAACCATTTTAATTCACTGGATCAATGATTGTTATATCAATAGGCTACATATGGCTCACCATCACACGATGGTGAAAGTCAGATTCAGTTCCACAGTTCGTTGCTGCTCAAATGCCATGTCGCTGTGTCTGGTTGTTGCAGCCCATCCAACAGATTTTAAGTGCCTTTGACATTTCACAAAGGGATTACCGATACGGCCGATACGAATCTACCAAGAAGTGACAATAGAATCTCAAAATCTTGCAAGAAATTTCACAGATTCGGTGTAACCGCCACCGAATTTCAGATATTTTTAACAGATATTTTGGTATATCGGATACACCAATCAAGATCTTCAATATTTGGTGGTCTCGCAAGTCTTGGTGGCCTCGGAGCCTGGCTTCCCTGGGGTCCAGAGCTCCTGCCGTTCCGTTCTCCCCAAATCCATCGGGAAAAAAAGGTAAATCCCTAGTAATCTGATGATGCTTTATATCATGTGGATGATGAATGATGATATGTATGTCATAAGTACCATATAATATATAAATATACAGTACATATATATATATGGATATATATATATATATATGTATATATGTATGTATATATATACTGTAATCAAAGTATGGTTTAATGGATGATTGGATAAGAACCATTGGAGTATTACGGAAGCCCCTTCCTTTTGATGCCTTTTCTGAAGATGCCACCAGGATGTGGTGCCACCCAGCCATGACTTGGGGTAAAAATGTCGGTTGGTTCCAAGGGGGGTCGAGCTGCTCATTGGAAAAAAATGACGTGTCGAGTCTAATCATCAATCATTGGATTGGTTTAAGGGAAAATCTACAGGAAAAAATATAGGGCTTTCCTGTAAATTTTCCCATCATCCAATTCTATGAATCAAAGGTTATGAGATTTCTATGAGATTTTACTAAAGCAGGTCATGTCATATTAGTTCATATATCCAAGAAGTATACGTTTAATAACTAAAACATAAATCTGGGATGATCACAAAATACATAGCAATATACAACATGTACATAACAATCAAATTAGACCATTGACCATGCTATGAGATCAAGACCTTTAACATACTGTGGATCATCAATATACAACCACAAGTGTTCTCAAGGTTATTCAGTCCCTATGACCGGAATTGAAACAGGTCGGGCAATGGTTACCTGGTGCTGCAAGATCCAAAATGGGAACAAAGAGACAAACCCGAAAAGATCTCGCAAGATACTGTGGATGGAAGAAATCCTGCACCACCTTGGATGGTTGAAGCCCTATAAATAGTGGGATAAACCACCTACCAGCTGGTGCAGGATTTCGCAACCATCTAGCGTAGGATGATCTTTTCAGTGTTTACGTAAAACGTAAAACCGTGAAATTTCTGGATGTACCGCAAGCAGTTCTTGAAAGCTTGAGGACGTCAAATCCTTGGCAACTTGAAGGAACTTTGCCGAACTCGCTAGGATACTTAGGACATTTTAGGAAACTCTTTTCCTGGCATGTTTAAATGACATGTTTCCCCAGGGTATTTCAAGGAAACGTCCCCAACTTGTTTTAAATGGAAATTCATCAGGGAATTGATGTTCCATCAGGATGTTTTAGGAGGTTTCCCTGCTTTTTTCAAACGGAATTTCTCCTCTTTTTGTAAGGGAACTTCCCTGGGGATTTGGGGGAGACTCTCTCTGAAGATTGGTTTACCTGGAACTTTTGAGACGGAAAATCCTCCTGGATTTGGGGGAACTGCACCGGTAGTTACGTAGTTTACTATGTAGTGTAACTTCCCCTGGTTGTGTGTTTTCTGAAACTCGGTCTATTTGATCTTTGGGGAACTTCCCCCAGGGATTGAGGGGGAACTTAACAAGGGAATTCGAGGCTTGCCAGTCAAAATCTCGGTGTCCTCCAGTACATGAATAATCATGAGTAGAGATATGCATAGATAGGCCAAATCCACCATTTGTAGACCATTGGCTAGGCTTTCTCCATAGGTTTTTCTCCATATCTGCAAAAAAAAATCCTGGCTTTTGACTCCTTCAGCTCGAATCAGAAAGCTATCCTACCGTGCTGGAAAAAATCACCTTCATCGGAACATAACAAACGCTGATAGGATTTCATAGCTACATATAGCTACCTATATGCTGTACCTATGATTCCTATGATAAGTTTTGCTAAGGTGGATGTAGTCATCCTGTAGTCATCCAGTGGAACGCGTCTGTCCTTGTCGAGCGTGCAGCTCTTGGTTTCCACACCTCGCTAGCGGAGCGTTGACGCAGTTGACGCCCAGCAATGACCAAAGGTAACCGAGAACCGTTCGACAATGTTCGTTGTCAAGGTACCATCTGGTTATTTAACATAGCCATGGGAAATGGCCCATTTATAGAGGTTTACCTATTAAAAATGGGCAATTTTCCCATTTGCCTATGTGATTGATAATCATGATTATCATAGGGTCTCATGATACCCTCTGGTAATTTAACATAGCGAACTGGAAAATCACCATTTTTAATAGGTAAATCAACTATCAATTACCCATTTTCCATAGCAAACTGTTAATCCTGACAGAATCGTCAGACACTTTCGCAAAAAAGTTGGTTCATGACCCATAGGATCCATGGTGCTGCTATATATGGTGTGCCATGGATCCCATCAATATACCCCCAATAAATGTTAGCATATATACCAGCACCATGGATCCTATGGGTGATAAGTTTAGAGGGTAAACAGTGACAGTCATAGGTGCCACCCCAATGGTGGCGGCTCATCCCAAACTCCGATCTCAAAAGTTTCCCCGAACGTTGGGGGGATCCGAAAATCGACGCTTCCCCCTGGTCGTGTCAAAAAATACAATATATTGGATACATACCATTGGTTGGTAATATACTGTTAATATTAATGGTTAATATAGATGGTTATTATATGGTTAATGATAATAATATACTGGTTGGTGGTTGAGCCTACCCATCTGAAAAATGATGGAGTGAAAGTCAGTTGGGATGATTATATATTCCCAACTGAATGGAAAGTCATAAAATTCCATGGTTCCAAACCACCAACCAGATATCTATTGTAAACATCTGTAAATGACATTAAATGACCTTACATATCCCTATATTCCCTATTGAAATGGCATGGTTCAACGGTTAAACCATGGTTAAACCATATCAAACCTCCCATGTTCGTCCCGGTCGACATGGTCGACATGGTCGACATCCGGCAAGATGCCATGGGTGCTCTGCTGCTTCGGGTTGAAGTCCCTGGATGACTGGTGGTTTTTTGATAGGAATGGTTGAGCATCATGGGAAGAGTTCAGCAGCTATACATAGCACTGTGCTATACTCTCTGATTCTTGGCCAGCTGTGCTATACTCAGCCTGATTCTGAAGTATCTTAAGTTGTCTCCTGGAACTTCGGGATTTCCAAGTCATCTTGTTTATTGCGGGAGTATTTTTTTGTCACGATCGTTCCAAGATTGCCCGGGGGTAATCCATGGATTAGCGGAGGGAAATTGAATCGGCTTGGGAACTGGATAACCCTCGGGAACAACAAAAAATGACAACAAGATACAACAAGGTTGATACCTCGCATGGGGATCTCGGCCATCCAACATGGGGGGGACAAGGAATACCACAAAAAGCGCGAGGAGAAGGGTCTGTTGGCAAGTTGGCAACCAGAAAATTCTGGGTTTTACTATGGGTTTTACTATGGGTTTACAAAATGTTTTGCTGCTGACTTCAGAGCAGGAGGATTCCATTCCAAGTTTACAGATGCCAATAGTTCTCATCACATTGGTGGCCCTGAAGCCATCCGACAGACTTGGCCGTTGCCTCCAAAGTTGTAGGGCCCAAGAGGTTTAGCTGGACAGGACTTTGCCCAAAGGTTGCCCTTAAATCTCTGCGAAAAATGATGGTTGTTGGGTATGGGTCAAAATTAGGTACCGAAATAATTGGATGGTTAATACTAAACTAGACTAACAAAAAAGTGGTCCCACATCGGTCTTCCATTTTGACCCACATCCATATTTATTGATGTTTGTGAAACGATATCCCAACGTTGCTGAAGATCCCAACTTTGCCTGGTAAAAACTCAACACAACTTTACCCTCAAAGAATCAGCCCTTCCCACCCATCAACCTCCACTGATGCTGGGGATTTCCCAGATGGCAATACGATCAATTTTTTCGCCGTAGGAAGAGATGATCTGTCCATTTACCCTCTGGTCAACATACAAAAAACTATGGAAAGATCCACCATTTTTCAATGGGTACAGTAAATCCACTATTTCGACTGGGCCATTTTCAATAGCAAACTGTTAAATTACCAGAAATTTCCCATTAAAAATGGTGATTTTCCATAGTTTTTTGGTTAAATGACCAGGCCGGGTTTTCTGTCCCAGCCATGTTTGATCGCCTGCCGGAGAGAGAACGCAACGTGGAGGTCTTTCCAGCCCGTGCATGGCCCACCAAACAGAGCTTCACCGAGTGGAGTGGCTGCACCCCCTGGGGCAGGTCACGGGTCCCGTTGATGGTCACTGGTGAATTTTACCCATGGTTGTTGTCAGAAAATTTAAGAGTTTATCCATAGTGATGGGAAATAAATGGGAAATAAACATGGAGAGTTTCTGTTTCATGTTGTGTCTTCCCAAAACAGTTTAAGATAGTTTTCCAGCCCCTTGGTGCCACCAGCCTCTTTCATAGCCGTGCGGAACGCACGCATGGCAGCAGGGCCTGAAAGTCACGTCTGTCGTGAATGTCATCTATTGGACAGCGTCAAAACAAGTGTCTATATTGTTTATAAAACAAGTGTCTGAATTTTGCTTATATTAATTAGTTATCTGATCTGATTTGTTTATACATCTAGATATGATATGATATGATCTGGACCTGTTTGCGTAAATTTATGGACAAACTCCATCACAATATCGAACGTAAATAGAACAAATATGCCACTGGATAGTTCACGGGGGGTTAACCTCCAATTTTCATGAATCAACCGGGCAACCGGGCTTCCCGCCCATCACGAGAGGAAATTAGTCTGTGGCATTATCATGATACATGTTGATATATACTGTATATGGGTTTTTAATCTTGCACTGAGGTGGTAAAGCAAATAATCAATCAACGACTATGAGCCCCCCAAACTAAACAGACACGGCTTGGACAAACGATGCAACACTGCAGCTTTTGTAGTGGGTTTACAGCATTGATTGTCCGGAAATGTTATCAATGTTCACTTGAAATAGTGGCTGTAACCCTATGGATCCAAACACTGTCTGAGAAGGTACTCAGCCCCCTAAATCATACCCCAAATACTTCCTATGAAGGTACAACTGGATCCATAGGGTAAGAATTCAAAAGCCATTTAAGATCCATTTGCTCTGAAATGTTGGCGGCAGAGTCTTGGAACAATGCACCATTTCCTCTCGAAAACTGCAATACTTTGCCAACTCCGACACCGGAAAACCGGAGCAGTGGACCAGGATTCGCTCGATGTGTCACAATGACAACTTAAGTGAGGTTTTTGATAGGAATAGATCCAATCGCACTGGAAAATACTGGAAACATTCAATCAAATTGGAATATATATTATATTAAAAATTATGATGTATTAGATATATCCCAAAGGCTCAGAGTAGGGTTGGAACCCTCAAATTGACTTGGGCCCTCGGCGAGAAAATCACCAGGTACCACGAGGGACCAGGGTATCTTGGGGCCCTCAAAAAGTGATGAATCCATCAAAGGTTTGGGGATCCCATGGGTAGTTGGTGAGCCGCAGCCTTTTTTTCCTTTCAACTTCGCGACCGCAACATCATGCGGATCCAATGCCCGGGCTCCAAGCAGAAAGGTGGGCTAAGATGGGCTCGGTGTCATTTCAATTTTAAAAGCTCGAGGTAGACCAATGCTAAGTAGCGCTCGAGAGTGCGCAAACTCACACTAGTTTTGTGGCAGGCTCTTGCAATCCTCCCGATCCTTCCTACCCAATCTTCTGCTGAAAGAAGTTGAGACATCCTTGGATTGAGTCTCTCAACCCTGACCGTCTTGCCGTGGTGCATGAAGTGGTGGTGTTTGCACAGCAACAACCAGCTTGTACGGTTTGGTTCCCGTCGCACTGCTGCTCTGCTCTTGCTATGTAAGGCAGCATATGATAGCAAATGCTGCATGACACTTCTGTAGTAAGACTCCCCTTCTTGTTCAGTCAAAATCAAGCCGGCTGTATCCATAGTCCGTAATGAGTTTGCATAGGAGTGTAGGCAGGTAGCCACCAAACGATCCAAATCTGTAGCTTCTGCCCGGCTAGCATGCTCAACACAGCAATTGGCAATCCAAAATGTCACAACCTTGCTGGGAATACCCTTTGAACTCAGAACTGGGTAGTTCATCCGAGTCTTTCTAGCCAAACGAGCTGGTGTGAACCTGGGCTGAGACGCTTGCAAACCATGTTCCTTTTTCCAACGAAAGAAGTGTAGATGCGCCTGTCTAAGCACAATTGCCAAGGAATCGCTGTAAAGACCATGTTGCGGAAAAGCACCAAAGAAACCCACTTCAGCTAGGTAAACGATGGCGCTACCATTTGCAGTTTTCCCAGTTCCCAATAGTTGAGAATGTAAGCAATCGTGCAGGACCCTGTCTAGGGGGAAGCCAAGTGTAAAGACGACAGATCCTTGTGCAGGATTGTTGAAAATCAAGGAAACAAACTGAACTAAACCAAAGTAGCGAGCACCCATAAAAAAAGAAATCAAAAGGTCTCCAAACCATCAAAACCAGTCTAGCTTCTTTTGCTTTCAAACTCAGTCAAATCCGGTAAGCTTGAAACATGAGCAGCGTTTGAGCGAAAATCCCCCATAGTCTTGCTCACGTCCCCATCCTCTGCCTTCTTGACAACTCCACACAAAGAACAAGGTGTGTTTGATCTGTAGTTGTGAAGCCCGTACTGCTCAACAATAAATTTCAGGTCCCCTTGGAGGGAAGAGAAAGTGAATGCGTAGCCAGAACTGGACCAATCATAAAGCATTGTTGGGTCCACCATGTCGCGTACCCTGGGAATCACATGCGACATAATGTCATCGTAAGTGAATTCAGTAGCAGCATATTCAGGATAAATCGCAATTGGAAAATACCTTGTCAGCGAAGAATTCTGGTATGCAAAGTCACTGCACCACCCCAGAACTGTCACTGACCCAGTTTCAGACCCCTTGTAAGCAGCAATATCATCTCCGTAGAAACTCATGGGGACCAATTTTCCCAGCAAAGGGTAGTTGCAATACTGGTTTCCTTTGAACCAATCACAGTTGTTTTTGCAGTGATCCCAGAACATTTTGATTTCTTCCTGGGTATGGCTGCCAAACATGGTGTGATGCCAAACCTTCTCACCCTTCGCAAACAAAGCCGTTGCCATGTCATCTGGGTAAATGACGGATATCTGTTGCCATTCAACTGATGCTGAAGTATGGGAATAAAGACGAGCGGGAACCCTGTTGATCTTCACACCAAACCGTTTTGTAAATGATCGCAGAAGGAAATGAAAATCACGTTCACAGTTCTTTGCGTGTTTACCTTCGGTGCCAAGCCGGGACATCCGGTTCACCAAGTCATCATTTCCAACCACTCCACCTTTCTTCTCACACCATTGAACAGCTGAAGATGCCATTTGTTGAACCTGGGCATGTCCCGGGGAAAAGGGGAACGATGTAACAATTCCATGTATATATAGGATCCGGATCATTCCTTAATGACTATGATACTGTGATATCCTCAATGGGGTTATAAAAGCTAAATTTCTTAATGGGGTATTGCAAACATGAATATAGGATAATTGAGGACAATCTTATTTTTTAAGATGATTCACTAACGGGTTACTAACCATCATTGTCCTAAAAAAAACACAGCACCAAAACATCCAAAGCTGGACTAGCTCAGTATCGACCCCATGGTTTCGAGGATCACTCTTTTAATATCATATTATATGCTATACTTCGACCCAAGCCCCACAAACTACAAACAAATCCGGGCCCATATGTACTTTGTTGATCACTCAAATCATGAAGTTTATACCACCCCAACATATGACCAAGAGACTCTGGTTGCACTTGTTTTGCCAGATGCAAAGTCCCCAATTAGTAAATCTTCAAGCTCCGGAGGTTCTTTGGGCTTGGGGCAATTGACCCTAGTCCTCGCTTGCAAGATCTTTGCCGTCTCATGTGGCGTCAGCCGAGGTCTTTTGCATGGTGGCTCCTGAAAGATTGGCCGGCACAAGGCCTAGAAAGGGAGTATGGGCGGCACATGCATAGAGGTGGTATACGGTATATTGTGAATTTCATCAACCATCAAACCATTTTTAAATATGAAACCATTTTTTCTCAATCACTAAGCCCATGATTTGTTACAGTCCTGGGAACTGGCACTCACTGATGCTATAGCTGCAGCACGGCGTCGGTGGAATCCTGCACATCACAAATGATGGGCATATATTGTATTGTGATGTGGAAGTGCAGCTACTATGGTGCAACATACCGTTTAATTGAAACTATTGTTTCCGATGCATCGGACATTTCAAAGTTCCAGCGGTTCTGTCATGAAAGATGCCAACGAGTATTGGCCGGTCACCACAGCGACTTTGGTCAAGCCATGATGTTAACCCCATCCATTGCAAACATTTGATTTGACCTTCGGTTTTTAAGAAAACCAGGCCCTCAAAACCCCATGTCATCCGATTGTCACGGTGACTTAAGAAAAGTAGGCTCCATCACTGCCATCACTTGCCGACTGGGCCATCATTTGCTTGCCGCCCGGGAGGCCCTTGACTTGTCCTGGATACTGCTGGGAACCCCAATCCGGCTAATGGAGCAGAGTACCTATGCTGGGTCACTATAGTATATAATTTATAATTATAAAACATCGATATAAATCTGGACCATATGGGTGTGTCTGCAAATGGGGTAAATCCATTAAGTGTGAAAATTTATATATAAATTGGAATTGGGGATAGAAGTTTATTTGACATTAGTTGGTGGTAGTTTATTTTCAGACACATCCTTAACATAGTCCTTCGAGCTGGTAGATTTGGAAGCCTTTTCCAACGTCAAGGCTTCCTTAGCATCTTCGGAGTACAGTTCCATGCGCTGAATCGCAAGAGTGCACGCGGCCTCAAGAGCGGGGATATCTGCATCGAGAATTTCCTGGCAGGGCCAATAAAAACACATAACCAAGTGTTGGGGACACGCATCGAGTAGAATCAGAACCCCAACGGACCCGTTTTTGGTTTTTGAATATGTTTTGCATGCAAAACATATTCAAAAACCAAAAAGGGGCCCACATATGATTCACACATGGTTTGCACCCAGAAAAGGAAGCATGTACCAAATTATGTGCATGATACCCATTCCCCTATGGCGAAACATTGGACAATTCTCCTTGTTGACAGTCAACTTTGTGAGCTGTAAGAAAGATCGCTCCAGTTCATCGGCGTGGCCCACAAAGCTTTTGCCTGGGTTTCAGCCACTCATAAAAAGATGGGGAATATACCTAGGCCCTCCAAATACCATGCATGAGATGTATAGTATGTTTTTTTATAATGATCAATGTTGGTATTTGGATGGTCCAGTGAAAATGAGGTTGTGGGCTTACCCAATATTGAGCGTGAATACCAATGTAATAATCCCCATCAGGCTAGCTACAAAGGGACTCTTGGTGCTTGAGGTGGGACAACTTGACTGGCCACATACGGGCTCCTTGCAAGTCCGTACTGATCTTGTTCAGAATCCACATTGCCTTTGGGCGGCCTTCCTCTGGCATTTCATTCCTTGGCAGAACCGGTTTTTAAATCCGTGGTCTTATCGTACCCCATAATTTGATATATACTTTATAACCACATGTTTCATAGTTACCCCATAAATTACACCATGATTGAACGTTTCAATTTTCTACCCAAAGTGTTACTATTTGGGTTTATCCCCGGGCCCAACTCACATGTAATCCAAATTGAGGTTTCCCATGTATTAGAGAATTGTACTTCGAACCCCAACCCCATACTAATTCAATATATTGGGATTGCAAGTTTGGGGAAGAACAGTACAACCTACAAATCAAACGAGTATCTTTCTGGGCTTAGGTTTTGCTGCTGCTGCTGCGTCAGCATCACCATTTGCACCCTTCCGTGGCTTTCTTTTCCCAACATCGGTTGCTGCCCCACCGGTCCCAGGCGGAACACCAGACCCATGCGATCCCGGTGCACCTTCCGCCACTTGCCCTTCAGCTTTTGGGAACTGGAGATGGACCGGGGCATTCATCACGTTGGCACCCAAGGCTGCCAATGCAGCAGGAGATGCCATTCTTTCAGCCTGACCAAATGTTATTGTTTTATGAAATTGCATACATGAAATAACTTACATGAATCCAATAGCAATTATGAAATACAATGGTGAAATACTTTTTGGTTATGACCATATGCAGACATATTTCCTTCTTGAAAGGTGAAATGTATATGCAAGGGAAATTGAACACCCTAATGCTATGAGTGACCTATAAAAGAATCAACGGGAGGCACCTGCTCGCCATGTGCCACACCAGACACACCCAAAGAGATTTGATCTGCATGTTCGTCTTCATCAATGGTATCCATGTCGATGAGCACATAGAACAAAGTTGCGCTCAAATCTCCTGGGGCATCAGGGTGTTCCTTATATTCATTCGAACGAGTCTTCTGGTCCACAATTCTGTTCACGATGTTCTCATCCTGGTGCATCTGCATCAATTGCCCCCTGGTCTTCCAGCCTGGGCACTTGGGATAAAACATATATTATATCAATTGCGTGGTTCAGATCTATATGGGTGATGTTCATTCTTTCAAATCTTGTATTGACCCATCAAATCGATCTATTTGTCCCTTTAAGGCATGAACCATACCGCCGACGACCGATGGTTCTGTCCGTCCGGCTCCTGGAGCACTTGATGCTGAGCCTCGGGCAGGATTCACATGAATCACGGGTAACTAGCCATGAATGCAAATAAATTCTGGATATATGTAGCTATAGGGGATATACTAGGGGGCTAACCAAAAAAAATACACAACATACAAGAAACTTCGACCAATCTTTTCCGGCTCGGAGAAATGATTGGAATACAGCATTCTTAGCCTGTCGGCTTCGGGACTGAACTGCCTGTTTCCAAGACTCCACAATCTCGGATGGAATCTCATAGTTCTCGGGGCATTCCAACTGCCTGTCAGAAACAATAGGGTGGGACCGATGGAAATATCAGTTTAGGATTCCTCATCGATATCCAAATGGTATGTGTTCATGGGTTCAATATATATGATCTATAATTATGCATAGATGTGAAACAAATGATTTACACTGATGGGGCCGAAAAAAAATGATCACGCGGTACATAGATATGTTTTAATTGCATGCATGATGATTTGCAATCTATTGCCCTGATAGGGGTTGAACTTTAAAAAAGCAATTTATCACTTGGCTGACCGGCCTCTTCATTTGGACGTACTGCGCTTGCCTCTGATTGTACGTGTCAAACTTCACCTCTCCAGCAGGAGCCTCAAAAAGGTTGATAGCAACACCCTATTGTTTTCCCATTCAGCCATGGATTCTATGGGACGGTTGGCCAGGTTTTTTTTCGATCATATATATAATATAAATCTATAATATAAATCTATAATATATATATACTATAGCTAGCTAGAGCTAAATCAAATATTATGTTATCATATATCCAGTGGATATCACATAATTGCAACTGAGAAACTCCTCCAGCAACTTGGATCTGGTTGGCCATGGAACCAGCCGGCACCATAGCAGTGGAAGCAGCCGGCACCACAGCCGGCACCACAGCCGGCACCACAGCCGGCACCACAGCCGGCACCACAGCCGGCATCGCAGCAGCTGCAACAGGTGTGGGGGATGCTTTGGGTGGTGGAGGCGTGGGCGGTGTGGGTGGTGTGGGTGGCACAGGTGCTGGAGTCTTGGGTAATTTGAGGATGGACGGTGGTGCTGGTGGGACTGCCGTATTGGGGACTGCTGGAGCTTCGTGGATGGTGACTTCCTGTGAGAAAGACACATGCCTCCGTGGAGCGTCCGGGTCAGGAACTGCAATGCTTGCTGTCTCGTGTGGGTTTGGGTCTGGCAAAGCGTTGTCTGGGCTGGGCTTTGACTCATGTTCTTCTTTCCAAAGAAGGAAGGAAACTAGTTCTTCTTCCTCGTCATCCTCCCCAAACTCCGGAATGCTTTCGTTTGGCCCCGCGTCGAAGACTGTCTTCCGTCTCCATTGTTCAAATTGTGGAAACAAAGGGTCACCTTTGCATTGCTGGATCCATTTGGTGGTCTCCTGATCGTCCATTTTGGATGTCCAAGATCGAACACGGTTCTCCCGTTCAATCTCTGCTGAGTTGCTTGGAGCTTCAGGCATGGGAGGGACCACAGGTGCTAGGCCCGTAGCTTCGGCCGGGCTGGGTGCTTTGGCGATGGGTGTGACCATAGGCTTTGGCTTAGGTGCGGTGGCCACTGGTGTGACCACAGGTGCTGGGCTCGTGGCTTCAGGGCTGGGTGCTGCAGGTGTGGTCGCTGGCGCTTTGGGAGGGGGTGCTTTGAGCATCGGGGTTGCCTTTGGTGCGACCACAGGGCTGGTAGCCTTAGGAGGGCTTGCTGTTGGTGTGTCATCAGGGCTGGAAGATGTGACCCCCCCATGTTCTTCATGTTCTGGCTCCACCTTTGTCGATGGACGTGGCTTTTGTCGTCGTAAGGCTGCTGCTGCATTCTGAGTAGGCGTTGGTGTCAACTCCGTTTTGACAAGACTTGGAACTGGTTCTCTCACGTAAGCCTGGAGTTTGGGCGGTACAGGTGGTGTTTTGAGCACCATAGGCTGCATGATGCCTGGAGGTGGTGGGGCTGCGCGCTTGGGATCACAACCATCACCTTTGGTCTGCGGTGTGGCTGGAGGTCGTCCCATACCCACCCCTTTGACTGCAAATGCCTTGTCTCCCATGATCTCACTTTTGGCTTTCTTCAAAACAGGTGGTGCTGGATCTGGGACCGGCATTGGGGGCATAGCGCACTTTGCTTTCTTGTTGGGTTTGCTGCTGCTTGGGGAGGGCACAGGCGGTGGAGGCATTGGTGCTCCTGCAAGGCTTGCTTTCCCGGGAGGGATCACGCTTGGTGGGCTGGCAGATGGGGGAGATGCAGCGCTCGAAGGAGGAACATCGCTGATTGGGGAAACTGACCTGAGATCAAAAATCAGAGAGAGAGAGAGTGAGAGAGAAAAACAGAGAACGAGAGGGAGAGAGAAAGAGAGAGAGAGAGAGATAGCTAGAGCAAATATGGGTCAATTCCTGATTCATAAGTCTGTTTTGCAACTTGAAAGTTGAACATAGGGGCTTATCAATTTCACAGTATGGCCAAATTTCACAATCATTTGTTTACATGGTTTGGAAGCAGGCCGAACTTTGCTGACAAAGGGCTCTCCCAGTCTCATCACCGACTCATCATGCGGCGAGAAGTCCAAATTGCAAGGCCACATAACATCTGATACCTGTTTTCATGACATTGAAGGAATAAGGGATCAGGTTACCAATACATGGTCCACACACCCATCAAATGCTGGATAATTGCCAGATGAAAGTCACATATATAATATAGATCTACTATATATAGCTATATAATATATATAAATATTATATATATAGTGGATCAATGCCACACTTTGTTGTGCTTAGGCTTTACATAACGATGATGAGCGATCATCAACCCATGCCTCGGACTGGGTCTCAGAATTTGCAGCCGTGGTTGTAGCTTGGGAGTCCTAGCCACCAAAATCCATAAGTCTGCAAAAACCAAATGGTCTAAACATATGTGATCATGGATGGGATTTGCAATCTCATAATACTGTAACCATTTGTTGATTGGTGATTGTATGGTACAACAGGTTGGATGTGCAAAAGGTTTTTTGAGCACTGCTCAACAGGGCACACACCCCTCATGAAAATACAAAGTCCTCAGCAGGGCTCGGAGTGAACACAGGGGACGAACAAGACCGGACTGGTGGAGGCGTATGAAAGGCCTCGCAAGCTAGGCTAAGCACTTCTGTTGTAAAGTTGTAGGGCCATAAGACATGCAGGTATTCCATATAGAACCCAAATGAACCCATCAGCCTTCTGGGCACCAGGAAAACGGTCAAAGAATGCCCTCTTAGTAGAGGCACCACACGGACTGAAGGATACGGACCGCACTGGGTCCTGGGATCATGTAGCTAATGTTTGTTAATTCATGTTGATTCCCATGGGGATGCACCTCACAAAAAATTGAAAAGTGATCACACACAAAGACATGGCATTCTGTCCTCCATTTGGCCCGGAGCTTCTTTCACCATGTTCACACTACGGTTCAGCAAGCTGGAGCAGCTGAGGGTCAAGGATGAAAATTATGTTATACCTACGCGTAATTTTCCCAAAAAGCTATCCGACGCTATCCGACACTATCCGACACAGGGGCCCTGGTGAATGAATTGTTTTGAGGGACCGCGAGGGACCTATCCGACACTATCCGACGCTATCCGACGCGACCCCTAAACGCAAAAGCTATCCGACGCTATCCGACGCTATCCGACACAGGGGCCCTGGTGAATGAATTGTTTTGAGGGACCGCGAGGGACCTATCCGACACTATCCGACGCTATCCGACACACACCCCTCCACTTAGCGATATCTGACACTATCCGACGCGCTCCGCAACACCATATCGCTATCCGACGCTATTCGACAATCCCCCAAAAGCATCTAGATTCTAGATCGCGGATTAAAATTCTAGGTGTTCATGGACAATACCCTGAGCATCGCCTTTTGATTACAATCAAAAGATTTGATTTTGAGGCCTAAGAAATCAAAATGCCTAATTGGAATTTTTCAGTCAAAAATCAATTTGAAAAACATAGTTTTTGAAAGGCAAAAATCAAAAGAGCAAATCAAAAGGAACCTCTAAAAACAGATCAAAAAAGGTGTTTCCAGATGCAGCTCTGGCAG
>Ga0126342_10010740_pt1 | contig 16396 bp, 16 predicted proteins | sample Cyp1metagenome_FD_92528 | JGI IMG/M metagenome (GOLD analysis project Ga0126342, IMG submission 92528) | Coral microbial communities from Lord Howe Island, Old Settlement Bay, Australia - Cyphastrea 1 metagenome | ecosystem: Host-associated > Invertebrates > Cnidaria > Coral ... | reverse complement strand
TTCCTTTTGAGGTCCGGGACCTCAAAAGGTACATCATGAGGATTTTACATGGACGTTCCTTTTTGATCCACTTTCTACGGATTTTCATGAGGACGTTCTTTTTGAGTCCCTGGACTTCCAGGGGTAGATATATACTTATGCTTAGATGGGCTTTGTACTGGATCAACTGGATCATCGGGATTCTTGTGCCCAACAAATGTAGGTCTAGATCAAAAACCAGTTTGAGCAAATGTGCGGGTATGTGGTGGTGAACCGTCAAAAAAATCCAGCTAGTTTGCTGGAACAGCCAGGGCTAGAGAATGTGTTTTTCCTCATCTCCATGTGTCCCCGCCCTTTTTGGAATCCGGCAGGTTTTTCCACAACGCAATGTGTCCACTGAATGCAGTCGCGTCACCAGCCATGCAGCAGAGTGCATCGTCCCGACACCTCCAAAAGCATCAACAGTCACTTGGGACATGGCGATTCCATGGCGCTGAGATGGAAATCCTGGGGACATCTGGGTAGGCCGGTGGCCAATTCAAAACGGACAATGGAAGAGTATAGCACCCCTCAGATGGTAGAGAACTCATCATCAAAGTCATGTTGTGGCTGCTTTTTGGTTACCATATGTATATATATATATGCCTTCCAAGCCAAACCTGTTCGTTTTTAAATGCACCTTTTTTGGAGTTCCAGCTTTATGCTCAGCTGTGTGCGAGGATGGTGTTGGTGACAATATGATTAGATCCTTTGTCATTTCTTGCAAAGAAGGCCTAGCAAATGTCATTGTGGGAGGATGAGAGGTGATGTAAATCTAAAGTTTATGGGATGCTGATCCGAATCAATCCAAATTGATTCAGAGTTTTCGTTGAAGGCACCATTTTTTTTGTTCAGTCCCATCATTTCCCACAGCCTCAGCTACAAGCTGAAGGTGAACTTGCAGATGAAGACCATGCGAAATGGTGAGGTGGCCACCTATGACCTACCGCTGACGTATTCCTTCATGGTTGGGGCCCCCAGTGGTGCCGGTGTCGGACCATCTCGAAACGGGTCCTGCAGTAACCAGCTTAGATGGGCCATGGTGGTTTTCTATATATACCCATAGGATCCATGTATGGTATATATGCTAACATTGGGGGTATATTGATGGTAAATGTTATCATATATGGCATACATGGATCCTATGGGATATGCTAACATGACTGGGGTATATTGATGGGATCCACGGAGCACCATTAATATAGCAGCACCGTTAGGATCCGTCATGGGATATGCCAGTGTGGTTCTATAGGTACCAGAGGCGGCTTTCAAATCTATGACATTTATTTTTGTCAAACTCTCGCCGGGGAGTTGTGGTTTGAATCTATATGAGGGATTTATGAACTCCCCCCACCGTGCAGGATTTTGCAGATATATACCAAACGAAGCAATGAACTTGTCAGGTGTTTCTAAACATTGCCAGGGCCTTTGTAGCCAGAATGTCTCTTTTGCAGACACCCACATATATCATATAATATGTAGTACAATTTGAATTATATATATTATATTATATGTGTGTGTACTTTATATATATATATACAATATTATTACTTACGCTATCACACAGTATAACGCTCGGATAGTGATCCAGTCTGTGAGAAGGGCTGGAAATTGACCCCAGCGACCCAGTGAGGAGTGAAAGACGTTGAAAAACTAGTTCCCACTTTTAAGGGATATTCATGAGCCAGGGACTAAGCATTAACGAGCTGGAATCCTGGGTGATATTCCTTTGTTTCTTGGTATGCAATAATGCTCATGTGTGCGGTAGCCAAGTTAGTTGGATTACCCAGATTGGATGGTCATCCTCCAGTAGGGGAATTTACCCTCTGGTAAACTAACGTAACTATGGGAAATCCCATTTTTGATGGGAAATTTCACTATAAATGGCCATTTTCCATAGCTATGTTAAATTACCAGAGGGTACCACCATACATTCATAAACATGTCAGGAATCGGGTCGTCCCCCAACGATGGGCTGAACCCTTGGCCCAGGAAGTGCCCACCTTGCTTGGATCCTTTCCACAACGAGCTTCCGTGAAGGGTGGCACGATGTTGGAGATCAATGGAGGCCATCGGGACGACAAACGTGGTGTGCTGGAATATCCACCATTTATTGATGATGATGATGATGATTGTTATTATTATTATTACGGTTCCCAGCTAGAAATGTTTTTTTTTGTGATTTTCCATTGCCATGTTTGATTACCGCAGGGGGTTATGTGTTTTTTCCCTCATGTTTAAGATAGCACCCATACTCGTACATATCACCAGTAATGGCATGTATCATTACTATTTTTGTACCGCCCCTCCCCATATCAATATCCCCTTTGATGTCCGTTGGTTCATGTTTAAATCAACATAGCAAGCCTTTCCAGCTAAGGCCATTTCATACCCACGCTACAAGCAATTCGTTCCTAGATACTGAATCTCAGCCATGACATCATGAGAACCTTCGTGTGAACTTTACAGGTAACATCATAGAAAATCCCAACTTTGCAAAATCTTGCTGTAGTTCTTCCATCCAAAATCCAATTTATCCATGTAAATAAGAAACACAAGAAAACAACTCACCCATGTTTTATCCTCCGAACTCCGCACTTTTGGCTGGCGAAACTCAGCATTTTGCTGGAAGGTCCCTTCGACGCTCGGGTGGAATACTTCTGCGCCTTCCTGGCACCGCTGATGGAAGCGGCACCACATCTGCCGCTGCTAAGCCCAGGGCCAGCGAGGCCCCGATGTTGGTGACTCTGGTGACTGATATCCACATCATATCTCCACCATTTTGCCCTTTAGGTGGGCCCCACCAGTTGTTTTTTGTTTATACACCATTTCATCCACACACACAATATATATATATATGTATACATATACGTTATGTGCTATATCTACCATAAACTATAGTCAAAAACCAACTTTGGTATCTTCTCTTTTGGGATATCACTATCTCTCAAATCTGTAGAATGATTAAGGCATTTGATGGTAATCTTTTACATGTAAACATGAATAGCACTTGTGGACCATGCTTGCAGCTTATTGACTTTTGGGTTATATATATATATCGCATGGTTCAACAAAACATATATCGTATCAAATCGGCCGATTGTTGTTTCGATCCATGTCAGCCAGGAAGCTCCCCCACGGTTGCAAGTGAATTTATTAGATCCTCCAGCTGTCGATATATCATGATACATGTACCATTAAAATCCGTCCTCGTTCGCAGTCCTCGTTATTTTCAACAAACTTACCCTCTGGTAAACTAACATAGCTGTTGAAAATGGCTATTTATAGTAGATTTTCCCATTAAAAATTGTGATTTTCCATAGTTATGTTAGTTTACCAGAGGGTACCAGCCATGGGTGTTTTTCCTGCAGTTTTTTGAGCCTTGGTCACCAAGGTCCTTGGTAAACCCACTGGTGAAGGGTGATTTTTTTTTTGTGGGCTATAGCGGCTATAGTCATGAGTTACGTATACATGAGGTGGTGATAGGTGGTGCATATTTTTTTCCAGCTACAAGAAGTACCCGGTCTGTAAAGATATCAACAGATGTCTAGAAAATCCACCATGAATGTAGATCATTTTCCACACAGGAAACCATGGGTTTTCCACATCTTTCTGTATGATTACCCTGGCATAACTTGCTTGATGGACGTCTAAGCTTCCTTGTGAACAAATACGCCACGACCAAAAGCGCGCAGATACCTCAACGGCACGACCTTGCTCTGCGAATCGCCGAAGGTGTTGCTTCCAACGGTTTGTCACTGGTCGTTGACGACTAAGTTTAAGGGGCTCCGGAGGCAGTGGCAACCTGCGTTTGGACACTGAAATCGTGTCCTTGTCGATGCGTGTGCTCTTCCTAAAAGTATATATTTGATATATGATATATACTTCAATTTGTGCAACTAATACTTCTACCAAGTCGCGCATGGGAACTTTGCGTGTCAACGTGTGCACATGAAGCATGAACATGGCATTGAGCTTGCAATATGTTTCTATTGGACAGTTATTCCGCCCAAATTAGAGTGACCACGGAGGGGAAAGCATCTCTAACATTCCTCTGGTTGGTGGTTTGGAACATTTTTTATTGTTCATAATATATGGGATAATCCTTCCCATTGACTAATATTTTTCAAGATGGTTAAAACCACCTTCAACCAGATGTCTTATTCCAGTTTGGAAATCACAATTCTTTTCCGAGGTGATTGAAACATGAGGAAATGAAATTGCCATGTTTGTTGCACAAAGTAATTGCGTTGTTAGTTTTCAGCGGCCATGTTTCAAGGGGTTGTGTGGGCTCCCTAGCAAAGTTGCATATGGTTGTGATGTATGATCCTATTGATCCTTGTGGCATCTTGTACCTGCCAACTGGTCTCTAACTGCACTAATAACATATCACAACCATGCATGCAACATGTATCTCCATTATGGGTTATAATACGGTATCATGATGGCATACTATGTTATAATATATACTTGGAATATACCCATTCATTGAGGGTGACCTCTTAATTTCATTTAAATTCTTGATATTTCCCCACCACCTAAAATGGCCATCAACATACCCATAGGATCCATGTATGGTATATATGTTAACATTTGGGGTATATTGATGGTAAATGTTACCATATATAGCATACATGGATCCTATGGGATATATCAACACCTTGTTTTAGTCACCTGCAGCCGAGGTACTTTGGCGTTGAGTTCAGATCGCAGCTTGACGAATCTGGGCATTGGTGGCTTGGTGCACTGGGAGAGATGGGAGGCAAGATGAGGCAAGATGGGGTAATAACTCTATAAATGGGCTTTAAAGTGGGATGAAATAACTCCTGTAACTAGCTGGATATATATTAATTATCCCGCTGGTGGTTTGGAACATGACTTTTATTTTCCATATATTGGAAATGTCATCATCCCAACTGACGAACTCATATTTTTCAGAGGGGTAGGTATACCGCCAACCAGATATGATTTAACCAGGGAAACTGAGGATTTAACGAGGTGGAAAATGGACAAAAAGATGGTGAGTTTCTATCAATTGACATCCCAAATTCTCGCTGGTTGGTTTGATGAATGTTGATGAAAAAAGGCTTCCGCATATGAAAACTAACGTTTGGGGGAACCTCTTTGAACCATTTGGGGAAACCCTACTAGAAACAGGCCTGCTCCAACCCATGGTACTAGAACAAGGAGAGGAAAGCTTATTGTTCCTGTTTGCATTTGTGTGCGTGTTTTTCCCCTTGTATCTGAAGTGTTTGGAGAGACTCTGTTTAGAAACGACCAAATTGTTTGCTGAGTTGTTGTCATGGTGTAGGAAAACATAATATTATGTTGCTAAGAGTTTCAACATGCTGTGTTGAAGTTTAGTCGCGATTGTGGTCCCAATCCCTTTGCTTTATTTGCTGTTCCTGTTTTGTGGTTCCTGTTTGGGAATTTCTATCTCCATTTCAATCATCATACCTAGGGGAATTTTCATTCAAGGCCATTCGAGGCCATTTGTACCAATGGTACCATCCATATTTAATGCCATCTAATTTGTGCCATCATTTCAATAATTTGTACCATCCAATATATTGTGTTTTGTGTTTAGCCTCTCTTTCGCTTTGAGCTAGCTGCCGACACCGCACCTGTGATTCTGATTGGTTGGCTCAACCATCGTTCCGCTTGTCGGTGCTAACTAGGACCTATGGTTGGTTTGGGGTTATCCCAAATTTTCCCATGACACAATGGGATAGAATCCAGCCACTAGTCTCTGGCAATTTAATCTGTTACACAAACTTACACATATAATGGACCTTGGATGTTCTCCTCTGGTGTGTACACATATAAATATAGAATCAGAATAATGATGGAAAATGGTCCCTTGATAGATGAATTACCCATCAAATCTTGTGACTTTCTCATAGCAACTTCACCCGATGCACATTTCGCTGTTGAGGTCATGTGACCTTCGAATTCTTCGAGACCCGAGAGGACGAGGGTTTGACTTGGCGGACGGGTGGTTTGACCGGAAGGCGGGCTTCATTGGATCCATAGGAGCTGGGAAAAGCTGGGAAAATGATGAGAAAAGCTGGGAAAAGCTGGGAAAAATTGGGAAAATGATCAGACATGATCAGACATGATGAGAAAGTCTACGGCTTCGCTGTACATTGCGGAAGATATGCAGAAGATGTCATGGCTGCGACAAGTTGGCTTTGTTACAGCCTAAGATTAGCATTGCTTGCAGGCAAACATCCATTGCCAAAAGGCTAAATAGACTAACAATGTGAGTGAGCCTAATTCCTGGATATCATCAAATAGTTGCGAAGCGCGACATGCATTCTTCTACACATGAATTGAAGAGCAGCTCAAGTTTTACAGGGTAGGCGTGGGGTTGAAGATGAACTCCACACTTTTCGACGGTCCCATGTCCTACTCTTTTTAATTCAGTCATGTGTGGCTTCCAGGGTAGGCTTTGCAGGGGGTCACTCTTGGATGCCCCTTGAAAATCATGTCTTGAAATGGTGAGTGACCATAAAGTACATCACATTAGTTACCCTCTGGTTATTTAATGTAGCCATGGAAAATGGCCCATTTACAGATGGTTTACCTGGGTTTACCTATTGAAAATGGTTGATCTTTCCATGGCAAACTGTTAGTCATAACCAGAGGGTACATCATTCGCCAGGCCGGTCACCCATGGATCCAAGTGTTGCGTATCCTGCAGGAGGTATCGGACTATGAGGAACCCACTTTGGACCCGGAGTATGTGGTGCCAACCATCACTTCCCTAGTGCCGCTGACAGGTGGGAATTGCCACGACTTGGGAAGCTGGGGCAGCTGGGAAACAATTCTAGGTTGATGCTGCAGAATGGTGTAAACGAGCCTTCGGTTTTGATCACGAGCCTTCTCCGCAGTTGATTTGAGATCTCTGGTGATTCTGACGAAGTCGATAAATTTTGAGTTTAAGTTTGCCAATTGTTTGTCCCTGTGACCTGATCTCTTTTGTATCACTATATATACTAATGGTTTCATCTTTGTACCAAGCTGAGAGAGATTGTGGGCATGCAGGGCGCAGGACATGAAAGTGAAAGTGTCATTATGTTTTTTCTTGTTTTCTTTCACTTATTCTCTACAATGTTTGAGCTGATGAGCCCCTTGATTGAAGTTATGCCCTGATGCGTGTATTCCCGCCCCAGCGTTTCGAAGCCAGTTGACAACCGTTCAATTCCTTCAGCCAAAGTCTAGAAACCGCAGTGGAGTTCCATGTTTCGTGCGTGTTGCTATTGAAGGGGCGATTGGGCCACTTAGTTTTAGTTTTGATTTCAGCATGCCATGTAACATTAATATGTCCTCCACGTTTGCTGGTTAATACCCCAATTTCCAATTTCCCATTGCTCAAAGTGCCTAAAGTGATCCCTTTAGTATCATTTAACGCCATTGTAATATCTATTTGTTTTGAAGGAGAAGGGATCCTTTCAGAAACCCCTCGCGGCACAGCTCTTTCGCAGGGCAGGAAGGGTCGAGTTCCTCGCTGGGCATTCGGGGAGATGGCTTTGTCGCAGGCCAACCTGGGGCGGAAACCTCGCGGATGGGAGCTGAAACCATTTCACCATGCAGGTGGTTGGTTCGGAGCCTGGAAAAGATGTGATTTTTTTGGGGTAAGGGATGATTAATGAGATTTCACCAGCAAAATGTATATTTTTGAACTTATCTTTGGCTATTTAATTTACCAGACCAGTGTCAGTTTCTGGGCATTGCCTCGTGGTCATTGTGCTTGACCTAGGCGCAAGTGGGCAATGTGGATAATTTGCTGGAGACAAAGATTCTTAAACTCTGCTGATACTCTTTCTTTAACAAAGTTTAGAGTTCAATAATCTCCCTGAAGTGGACAGGTCTGTCCAAAACTGGGGCATACCCCAGCAATTCACCCAAAAAAACATCAAATAGATGGGAAAACGATGATAAACAAGGGATCCCAACCACTGCTGTGACAAGTTCAGCCATGCGTCCACCATGTCACATCACAAAGAGTCGGGGAAAGGTTTGCAAAGGTCAACTATATTTTTGTTCATGTGAACCAATCAAGTGATCTAAGCAATATACGTACAAATAATATATCCCAGCAATATACTATAGTTACTATAATTCTATACTAATCAAGTGATCTAATTTTTGTTCATATACCCTCTGGTTATTTAACATAGCCATGGTATAGATGGCCCATAGAAATAGATGGTTTACCGAACTTAAAAATGGTCGATCTTTCCATGGCTATGTTAGTCATAACCAGATGGTAAATCATATACCATTCCAGCAATAGCTGGTCAATATCCGTAGCTTGGGCAACGAAAAAAACGTCTTCGCCAGGATGCCGATGTGCCTTCATCCACGAGGACCCGGACCAGTGGGATCCGGATCGCACGAAGTTTTCGGAAGCCACGGTCATCAGCAGCACGCTGATCCATTGAAACTTGGCCTTTGAAAGATGGGGATGGGTTGACACCTATGATACAATACTCCTTGATGAAAAAAGCATCCATGGTTAAAACTTAAAACTGTTGAAGCCTATGATTTGCCAGACATTTGGGACATCCATTTGCCAGCTATGGACATTCATAAATGGACATTCAGAAGTCCCAGCTATGTTGATCTTCACCAAAAGTACCCTCTGGTAAACATACAAAAAACTATGGAAAATCACGATTTATAGTGGATTTTCCCACGAAAAATTGTGATTTTCCATAGTTTTTTGTATGTTTACCATGTCGGGTACCAGGGTTTTGACCCACAGCCAGATAGACTTTGAACTTGCTGGAGTTCTGGCAGCGATTGCTAAGTTGCTGGAGAAACATGACGGTCAGTTGAGGGGTTTATCGTGGGCATATCTCATAATATAAATCATATATATAATTTTGTAACATTTTATATCCAGATTTTGGATGGCTGGAGGAGTTCATTGCGCACGCTTGGTAAAGGGCACAAAATGAACTGATTATATATAACTTATACCTATTTAACTAAATAAACCAAGCACAACAGACATTTCACTAGTGGGCAGCACTTTGGCACCACATCTGAATGGTAGTTTCAGTGTTTTCTTCTGTTCGGCCATCAGGGTCCAACACTGAATACGACATGGGAACTAACAAAACAGTGTGAACAGTTGAAGTTGAAGATCCAAACATATCTTGTCAGAACAAGTTTTTTATGTTCCTTATTCCTACCGAAATTTCATATCTTAATGTTTTAATTGTTATTCCTACAGAAAGTTGTTATATTTTTGTTTAATTGTTTGTTATTCCTAAATCTTTTATGATCTTATTTTGTTAAGAATGTTCATTTGGCTTGGAGATATTCATTTGGCTTGGAGGGAGCATGCCTTGCCCAAGGTAGTGCTCCTGATGAAACCGTGGCCGTGGCCGTGTATTGCCCTCCGGTCTTGTCCTCCAACTACATGTGGCTGCACAGGTCGATGGGAATGAGCCTCATGGAAGGATGCCATGATTGTTTCTCTGGTGGTTAAAGAAAAGTTGGTTTCGCAATTTGTACCTTTCAAACAAAAACAGGTTTGTTCTGAATGGTTAAGTAAAAACAAGTTTCATTTGTAGTTGATCAGTTTTTACTGCGGTTTGGTATGTCCACTTTCTGATTAAAGTGCAGTAAATGTTTTGGATTACTGGTTTGCTTTAGGCCCATGGAATTGCAATGTTCTTTGATGAACTTACCCCACTACAAGGTAAACCAACTTAGCAGAGATCAAGTCACCAAAGTGTTCATATATATATATATATTCATACTAATTTACATTGATTTGCATATGTGTTCATATGTTTGCGTTTTCACATGTGTTCATCCTGCTATTTCATGCTACTTCATGCAAATTTACACTGATTCCATGGTTTTTTTTAATGGTTTTATATGTTTCTGGCTGGTGGTTTTCCAACATTTTCTATTTTCCATAATAAATATGGGATAATCCTTCCCATTGACTAATATTTTTCAAGATGGTTAAAACCACCAACCAGGTTTTCATATGGTTTTCATACGAATTTACCCATGTCATCACAGCTTCCCCCCACGGTTGACCGGTACCCACCGCAACCGCCAGGCCTCAAGAGCTGGTGCGGAGTGACTGGCCGCGGCATCTGTTGTACACCCACATGTGCCCGTGGACGCCGTGGACTTCGACCATGAAAACGTGGACAAACATTGACCGCCAAATATGGCAATTACCCTCTGGTAAACATACAGAAAACTATGGAAAATCACAACTTTAATTGGGTATATCAACTATAAATGGCCATTTTTCATAGCTATGTTAGTTTACCAGAGGGTAATCTCATCACCCGTTCATATTAAACACCACCAGTTTATGGTCCCCAAAAAATGTGGAAATTCCCTACTAAACCATGGTTTCGTTGAACGGGGGGTGTCTAATGTGAATGGGGGAAGGGATTGATTCAATGAAATCTTGAAATGATATATAACAAAAATCAGCAAGCAATGAATACTTGATTCGCAATGCCAATCTCAATCTGAACAATCTATATATATATATATATGTGTATATATATATGTATGTAACAATAATCAGGACTTTGTCAACAGCCAGGGGGACCTTTGTGACTTGAGATGGAGGTTCACGGCTAAAGACTGACCACCAACCTATACCCGGATTGTGTTCAACCGTTGCAAGATCAATGCATCTCACTCCCTAGGTCGACAAGAATCATCAAGAAGCCAGTTTTGGGAATGATCCAGTACTATGTCGCCAAAAGGCACTGCACCAGCACTGCATTGTGAGCTGCGTTTCGTGATGATTTTGCCATGTTCTTTCGCAGGTATCCGGAGTACAACTTGACGTATCGCCCCGGGGTGCGGATCCAGCATCTTTGGCCCAGCTACATCCCCTTCCTGGAATCACAGAGCGAGCAGAAGTACTTCATCTACCTGGTCCTCGAAGGCGCGCAGATGGCGCCAGGTACCGTGCAGGTAGCTCAATGCTAGTCTGTTTCACAAATGGAGAATACCAAGGGAAGAAAAACATGATGATTCTAGACACCAAGCAACGAACATGGATTTGTCCCGAATTTCAGGGCTGATCTTAGCATATCTTAGCAGCTCATCAGAGACTGAAGCCTTCTTCTTGGTTTCGGCCGCCGTTTCTTTGCCCATGTCCCCGATTTCAGATGTGTGTGTTGCATTATCTCTACAACGACTGCAGACATAGACGATGTAGATGTATATAATCTATTCAGTTCCAATCATCTTTAAAACCCACTGGTATGAACAACTCCAAATGCACATTTTGATCGCACTCTTGCTTCGTCAGAACCGTTGGATTGACAGACCCTTCAGGCTTCAACCCTGAACCCTGCGAAGTTCGCTTTGGAGATGTGCCCGCTGTCACCATGGTAGCTTGGTTCTGTTGCCACTGGGGCAGCTGCGGGGTAGTTGTGACAGTGACAACAGCCAGCCACAGGCAAGGTGATTCAACGAGCCCGGAAATGATTGGTTCAGCTTTGGTTAATTTTTGTTGGCGTTTTTTTTGCCATTGTTTCTGATTTAATTAGGACTACATAGGGATCCCTATGGTTCTGTCTATATCCATTGTCCATTGCTTTCACATCTCTGCATTTGGATGCCACGGGGAAAAGTTTTTCCAAGAGACGCCGCTTTCAGATGGGGAAAATTCTACCTCTTGAGATTGGATAAGTCGCCATGCAGCCTTTCTTGTAGCTTGCCCAGCAGTGATCATACCAGCAAGCCCGGCAATTATACATAGAAAACGATCAGTAGATATCCAATTCCCATAATTTTTGTTCCCAAACTCCATAAATTCTGCTGGTTGGTGGTTTGGAACATGTTTTATTTTCCATAATATATGGGATAATCATTCCCATTGACTAATATTTTTCAAGATGGTTATTGCACCACCAACCAGTCTGTGAAAACACACTGGATGGCAGATTCCACCTGTTGATATCCACGTATACCATACCCTTTGGTAAACCAACGTAACTATGGAAAATCACCATTGTTCATGTGTAAATCCACTATTTCTATGGCAATTTTCAATAGCTTTTTGTATGTTTACCAGATGGTAATTATAATAGTTGCTTATAACTTATATCAATGGATTGGTCTAAGGGAAATCTTAACCGGAAACCATAGATTTTCCCATTAAATATAGGGCTTTCCGGTTATCTTTTTCCCTTAAACCAATCCATTGATATACCATATCCCATTAATATCCCATTGAATCACTATAACATTCCATTAAATCACTGTAACATTCCATTAATATACCCATTGATATAGTTGCTTTTTTTTTGCATGATGTCGTCCCATGTTCACAGGTCATGAACGAGAGCTCCATGGAAGCCATCATCCCTTCGGCCAACAGCAACTCCACGGTGCGCCTGATGAACTGGGGAGGATTTCACCAGAAAATGGAGATTTAATGTAGTTTAATGTGATGTTAATCATTTTGATCATGGAATTTCGGGGGATCCAATTGGGATATCACCAGTGACTTCTGGCTGGATTGATTTGCTCTCTTAAGTTTCATTCATAAACATAAGGTGATGATGTTTAATGACGAGCATATATTTCAGGCGGCTCAACCACGGACCAGAAAGTTGCCAAAAAATGCTTTTGGAATAAACACATTTTGATGAGACCGTGGGTAAGGGACTTAAACCAACAGACATCCAGGGGCTCCAGTGGCAGGAATTTCTTGGCCGCAGATCTTTACCTGCCTTGGTTGTTAAACCTTCATCATGTCCATATATTTCCACAATTATGTCTCCAAGTTTCATGGAGGTACATCCTGTGATTTCTGAATTACGCCACCGCCACTTCATGTGTTTTCCAGTTTTCTTTGTCGAAATACCTGAAAAAATACATACAATGTGGTGCCCCATAGTTATAAGTTGGTTTATAAGCCCCAGTAACTATAGTTCTAAGTACCATAAACCATAGTTATTGGAGTTATGTTCACCAACTTAGCTATCCAACGGGGGCCTCACATTGTAAAAATGCTCCACGGAAACTGACCGCAGCTGACCAGCTGATGGCTTTGGGCAGGTGCCAATCCACATCTTTTGCGGGGAGGATTTGCATCAGGCCCAGACGGCTCGACCACAGGTCCTATGACAATCAATTGTTGATCATGGATGGACCCTGTTCAGACAAGTTGGGGGTAAAGGACAAATATATCAGGAAAACTATATATCATTGCCTTGTTTGACCCATGAATAGGTAGATAGATAGATAGATAGATAGACAGGTAGATACTCAGAACTCGATGCTGCAAGAGTCGCCAAGGCTCCTCCGACGGACGGGGTTTAACTCACCCTTTCTAAAACCTGACCATCAAAAGATGCTAGCAAAGGACCCCTAGCAAAGGGAATCATCCCAAAATTTAGGAAAATCTGTGATATGAGTTGCTCAGATATTGGAAACCCAATTGAAAAAAGACGAGAGTACAGAAATTGTTTGGCATGGTTGGCTCTGGCCAAACTAGACATCTTTTTTGTGGTGCCACAATTCGTGATCTAAGTTGGTTTGGAAGTTTAGTAAGAAGATACTGGGGAGCACAGTAGATATATCATGATATATTTGCATGTTGAAATATGTTGATTTTATAAACTAACAAACGTAACTGCTGGGCACCTTTAATGGTAACAAGAAGTGCCTATCTCGCAGGGCCTTCCACCCAGTGTGACCCGTGACTGGTAGGTCACCTTCAAGCAGACGTTGATGTTCAGCTACACCTTCCTGCAGCTTGGCCCGGTTGAGTTTATAGCTGTGGTTTTCCAATCCAGCAAGCAGACCTGGAAACAACGGAACGGTTCAGCTTACCACCATGTCAGTAGGGTTTTACTTTTCTATCTCTTTGCGGGTTGCTTTAAGTTGCCTGATTAATAAAAGGGATATCCACATGTTCACAACCAGTATATGGGTGAGTGGACACAAATGGTATGCCAAACCGGTTCCTTCAAATCTACCGGAAGGACATCTATGAGGTCAATCACAGCCCACCAGGGTCCAATGGGCCCTGGCCGTTGCTTTGGTAACAAGAACTGCAGGAAACCATAGATGTCTAGTCAGCAAATACCCTCTGGTAATTTGATATAGCTATTGAAAATTGCCATTTATAGTGGATTTACCCATTGAAAATGGTGATTTTCCATAGCTATGCCAGTTTACCAGAGGGTAGGATTTTAGCAAATTTTCGTTGACACCAATTTTGGGAACTGGATGGAACTGGATATTCGATATTCAACCCAAGATCTATCACCAAAACGGCCACGATCTACCAAGCTCACCCTTTAGTGGGTGGAGAGATACGTCGGATCTTGGGAGTGCAGTTCCAGTGAGCTAAGTGGATATCATTTTCACTGGTTATCATCAGGGTTACCCTCTGGTAATTTAACGTAGCTATTGAAAATGGCCATTAAAAGTGGATTTTCCCATTAAAAATGGTGATTTTCCATAGCTATGTTAGTTTACCAGAGGGTACCACCATTTGCGATCCCATCTGGCACCACCGAGCACATACTGCAACACAATGCAAGGTATGCAAGCAGCAGGATATTGTAGTTGCATGTATTTGTTCCAATTTCCTTTTTCCAAACTGCGATAAATACTGGCAATTACCCGAAATGATTCTACCTATAGAGCCTTCAAGTATCCCCCCAAAAAAAGTCTAAAAAACACAAAAGATTATAAGATCAACCTGTATTTTGTTGGGTACTTGGAGGGTCGTTGGGTACCTTCAAAAATTCCAGCCGCTCGCTCCGCCGGTGCTTTTTCAACGCCCAGGCCGGAAGTGCATTCCGCGGAGCCTCAGGAGACCACCCCACAAGGGGTGGTAGATCCCACCGTTGGGACCTCGATTGGTTTGTAAATGGGGTTGGATATAATGTAGGTTAAAGACCCAGTTCCCCACATACATACATATATATATATATATATATACATATTCCATTTTTTTTTGAACTATATAATGTTTAATATGATCTTCTTCCATTTTTTTTAATGAATAATGGGGTAGATATATGCTGGATGGTTTACTTCATGGAAGATGAATCTATAAATGGATGATTTTCATGATCCCAAGGTAGGTATGTAGATAAAACAACAATAAACCAGCCATTTGGAAATGGTAAACATAGCGTAACATACCACTTATAAAAATGGTGATTAGGGTGGGTGATGGTGCAGATGGCATTGTTTGACCCACATTACTAGAGTTATAACCCTGGGGACTTGTAGACATTGTAGATTGATGGTATGGTGGTGGCCCCTGAGTGAAAATTTTGTCGGCTGCTCTGTTAAATATTTCTGTATATCTACCATAGGCCTCCCCTCTGGTAATTTAACATAGCTATTGAAAATGGCCATAGAAATAGTGGATTTACTCATCAAAAATGGTGGATCTTTCCAGTTCGCAAACTGTGAATGTTTACCATAGACCTAGCCAGATTTACCCATTAAACATGGTGATTTTCCATAGTTCTGTTAGTTTACCAAAAGGTATTTGCAAACCAACTGCACAAGTCCTATGGGGCACCAGGGGCCCAAGGCCTGTCGATTCGGTGCTACCCTCTGGTAAACGTAGCCACATAACTAACCCTGGAAGATCACCATTTGTAATGGGAAAACTATGGAAAGATCCGGCATTTTTAATGGGAAAACTATGGAAAGATCCAGCATTTTATCGCTGCGTGAAAATCAACGATTTCGACTGGGCCATGGCTTCAATGTCGCAAACTGTGGCGAATCATTACTGTCACTGAGATGTCAGATGATGTTGGTTCATGCTGCAAGCATATATTTCCCGTAAACCCAGTGACTGGCCTAGTTACCGCAAAGCAGTTTAGCTAAAAACTTTTGCAATCGAATTGGGGTCTCAGGATCTAGATCATGGGTCATAGATCATCCAAAATTTAAGTTTGATTTAATGGGTAGTTCCCTTTCACCCCTTCATGCTCTTGGTAAGTTTCCTGAAGTTAATAGAAACTATTTGCCAGCAGTGGTTTTCACAATTTTCAAGGTTTTCCCCTTATTATTTCAATATAAAATTTACTACAACTTTACTATTGACCTTAAATGGCGAACTGGATTGAAATGGTGGCCTTGGACCTCAACAATAAAAGCTGCCATGTGTTTGAGGCTTGGATTCGGTTGATACAAAATGACTGTGAATCATTTATGTAAAGTTTTGAGTAGATACTTTGGTCCTGATTAGGGTGTCTCTTACGGCAGAAAATTGTGCTTGACCTTGGTTGAATATAATTTCAAAGAAAGGCGCTTATCAGGGAAGTTCTTCGCCAAGCGGCCAAGCGCTTTTTAATTGATGTTTGTATTGGGGCGACGCTACAGATTTGAC
>Ga0126342_10010739_pt1 | contig 16396 bp, 15 predicted proteins | sample Cyp1metagenome_FD_92528 | JGI IMG/M metagenome (GOLD analysis project Ga0126342, IMG submission 92528) | Coral microbial communities from Lord Howe Island, Old Settlement Bay, Australia - Cyphastrea 1 metagenome | ecosystem: Host-associated > Invertebrates > Cnidaria > Coral ... | reverse complement strand
TTATATATATTATATTATATATATTATATTATATATATTATATTATATATATATAATATTATATTTATAATATTATATATATAATATTATATTATATATATATTATACATTGTATATATTTTATGATATATATATATATATTATCATATATATATAATATATATATACATATAACTGTATAGATGTACCATTATATGAAGCCCTTTGTTAAAAGTGCTCATCACCACCAGCCTGGTCCACCAAGCATCCGCTTGTGGCAGACAGGTGGAGCACACCGTGGTTCGGCTGCCCTCGGGCAGGGCGCCCGCGGGAAAGGCGAACGGGCCCGCGTGGTCGGAGCAAAAGCTCTCTTCGCAGAGGATGCAGTCCTGGAAAGCTGGGGGGTTTCCCCACAGCATGGGGCCCCCAGTCGATAGCGTCCAGTTGAGATATAAGTGGCTGACTTCTATGTTAGTTTATGGTAGATATGACTATAGTATTCATGGGGTCTATGAACCAACGAAGATCACTGGGTGGCACCATCCTGTAGGGAAACCCATTGGAAAACCCCTAGGAACCCCTTAGGAAAAGCATAGAAAACCCCATGGGAAAAATTGTGATTTTCCACCATTTTAACATTGGGGCAATTCAGATTTCACTGGGGTTGATGATGGTTTATGGCTATGAACTAACTATACATAACTAAGCGGTGAGATGATCCCCCAAAGTCTGCAGACTTCACCATCCCTGCTTCCCTGGCCAGGTTTCATCGTGGCTTTGGGTTGATTCTTGATGGCTATGTTGATGGATATTGATGTGTATGATACTGTATATGTGAATGGATATCGATGTGTATATTAATGGATGTGGATGGTGGATGGACATGATTGGATACTATGGATCTTAATGGTTTGTCTTGAATTATAAGTGCCAGGGTTGCTCTGTTGGCCAAATTTAGAAAAAATGCCAAAACACAAATTCCGCCCAACATGCCCGAGGCCATATGGAAAGTTTAATAGATCTTATTCAATAAATTATCGGATATTGATGGCTAGATTTTGATGGTTATAACATGTCAGCACAAGTGTTTCGAGAAACACTCAACTGCAGCAGAATGAAAACATTAAACCATTGATTGTTATGTAGTGGATACTAGTGGATAATAGTGGATATTGATCCATCATAAAATTACTAGTGATGGTATTTTATCAATGATGGTAATTTTATGATGGTAATTTTATCATATTATCATAAATATTATCAATGATGGACATTTTATGATGGTAAAAATGATGGATTATGTAGTGATTTATATTACCATCATAAAATTGAATTAAACTTGTCCTCCATGGCGGAGATCCAGCGATTCAAACATCAACAATTGGGATTTTTGGCTATTGTATATTTGGCTGTATACAAGTACATAGGTATGTATAGACATGTATATATATGTATATCTATATATCTATGTATCTATCTATATAATCTAATCCAATCTAATAATCTAATCTAATCCAATCCAATCAAATCAAATCCAATCCAATCCATCTATCTATCTAGCTATCTATCTATCTATCTAATAGTAATGTGGCATAATGGGACGGAAACAATTGATTTCATATAGGTGTGTCTCAAAAGGGGGGATACCACAATGTGCAATGATCATTGGGGAAATGATTCTAAACGATAACCAGTTTTACATTTTGGGTGATAAAACTTCAAGAAGCTACGCTTCTTGGCACCATTTCAAAGGCTCCTGGAGAAACAAGGTCTGGAAGAACTTGAAATGATCTTCAGCCTGCAGGATGTAGCATGAGATTTGAGGCATACCTGGGTTACCTGATGGCATCCTGAAACTCCAACCTGAAACCCGGCTTCGCCTTTTCACTTCAGTTTTTCCATTGAGAAATTCCTAGAAATGCCATGACTCTCTCAATTGAAACCACCAACATGCGAAACATTGCGAAACCCAGAGTTTTCGGATGGGAAACCCCGCAAGATCAACCAGAAGTCCTGTGCCTCGCCATGGCTGGCGCAGGCCTTACAGACCTTGCGCCAGCGCGAAAACTCCTCTCAGCTGGGCATCGAACCCCTCGGGTCAAACACCCTGGTACCCTGTCAAATCTTTTTCATAGCTGGTTACTGTATGTTTGTTCCCCCCAAAATATGGTAATAATAGGTGTTGAATGGTTGTCGCAAATTACCAGACGAGAACGTCACAACCTGTCCAGCTTGGGGATCCCCAGCTTGCCAGGATGTTTGTAGGGATTGTCATCATCTACATGCATCTCCGAAATAAGGAATCCATGTAGAAATAACATTTGTAGCACACCACTCAGTTGGCTACTATAACCTGGCCGCGTTTTTACTCAGTTGGTTGTTTTGGAGAATGTACGACAGATGCTTTGTTTGTCCCAGACCCTTGGATCCCTTGGATCCCTTGGCGACACAGACACATTCCCGGGGTCCAGCAGCTTCGGCATGCGGCTGGTGGCCTTCTCACCTGGACATGGGAGATGGTCGATGTGCTATGACATCCAAGTGTTGGATTATGATTATTATGATGATCCATAATGATCCATATCCATATCTAAATCTATGTGTTCGATATGACATCCATATTCATGTGCTATGATTCTATGATATTCTATGATTTCTGAAGTGTGTCCAGCCAAATTCTATCACTGTCTCCATGTCACAGCTGGATAGAACATGGCTACAGCTTTGAAATGAAATGGTCGCTTGTGGCAGGACAGGCCCCAATATATCTCTAAACTCTGAGCTTGAAAACCCGGTTATACTCCCTCGCAAGTGGGATACTCTAAGGAATATAAACATCCGCTTTTCTTACGCCTTTCTTCCACTTCAGATCCTTCTTACGGCTTAAATCTATTCAAATCCCGTTTCGATTCGATTTCGATTTAGTTACCCTCTGGTTATGACTAACATAGCCATGGAAAGATCCACCATGCTATTAATAGGTAAACCATCTATTTCTATGGGCCATCTATACCATGGCTATGTTAGTCATAACCAGAGGGTATATCCCAATTTCGATAGCTAACAGACATCACTGGTGGCAAACTCTCCGTGTCTTCTGGGACCTTCGAGGCGCTTCCCATCGCCTGCTGAAAGCTTCTCTGGCGCCTCAGCGTTCCTGGAGAAGCTGCTTTTTTGATCATCCCACGACTCGTGGTTGGCAACTGGGCTTAGTTCAGTCACTGAAAAGGAACTAACCATGGTCCAATGGTCATGAAAATATTGGGTGATAATATTGGTTTAGGGAATATGAATCCCAAAGTTGGGCTTCCCATGGTTGCCCCAGTGAATGGGCTTCCCCAGTGAATGGGCACCAGGTACCATGGCACCATGGTAAGCCACGGATTTCCTGGAAGATGATCTTCCAGGAGAAAAATGAAAAGCCCATTTTCGGACGACCCTCTGGTAATGACTGTTACAGTTTGCTATTGACAATACCCCATAGAAATAGTTGATGTATCCATTCAAAATAGTGATTTTCTATAGCACAACCGCATAACCAGAGGGTATATATTTGAATGGCAAAGTGATCATTCACCAGCGGAGGGTTACCCTAACCCTATTTTCAAACAAAGCCAAGTGGGTGTCTTTACAAGGGATGGCTATTGGGACGGTCTCAGATCCCCTACCAGGATGAAAAGTTGCGATTCCCAACCCTGTAATTCTTGCGCAATGACCTATTTCAGTTTGGGTACCAAGTTTAACTGCGATACAAGTGGCCAGCGAACCTGTAAATCTGGTGCTCTGATACCCACACGAGTGTGGCAGAACATTGGCTTCGCATCAATTCCTTCTGAATTTGACAACCTCTCAAGATCATTCAACAATATTCAACAGCTGCTAATTCTACATTAAAAAGGTCCAATTTAAAAATGGATCTAGGTGGGCTTGTCTGAAAATGGGTTACCTTGAAACTTGCCATTTTTCGGGAAGATGGGTGAATGGCCTAGGGTAAACTAACATAGATGTGGTAGAAAAATGATCTACCAATGGTTGATGAATTTCCACATCTATGTGAGTCGACCCGCACGGGTAAATATCATTCATAATCCATTCATATCCAATTTCTAGAGGATTCTTCCATTCTTAACCAGCCATTAAATCCCCATTAAATCACCATCAAACCATATTAAAGTCCCATAAATCACCGTTCACATTACAGGAGGGTAACCTTTTCTTTCAGTCCGCCGGGTTGGGTCCCGGCGGTCAACGCACCGTTCTCCTCCTCGGCTCCGCTGCATCGCCTTGCGATCGCGGTTTCAAACGGGGAAAATAACATCGGCTAAACACTGTTTTAGTATCTAATATATATATATATATATACATGTATCCATGTATATTTTGTATACAATGTGTATACAGTTATATATATATATTGTATTTCATATTTGTGTATATATATATATATACATATATATACTATATAATTATATATATATATGTATTCCAGTGTATGTTTATGTATATACTCTTTTCTACGTCGTATATCATTAGTTATCATGACGTATCCTTCAATGATATCATAAGCAAATATGTTGCCAACTTCTGCAACTTCCGATGATTGTCAATCAAACCAATCAAACCAACCACTCAAACCAAACCCTCCAAGCAACCCCTGGTTACTAAGTCCCTTAAGTGGGTTTTCCATGGTTATCCCGTTATCCCATAAAAAAACGGGTTGTAATCCCGCAAACCACCACGATCCAATGGGTCATGGCCTTCTTCCGATGCCTCCGACGCTTCCGATGCTTCCGTGACGGCCGCAAAGAGGTGCCATGGCGACACCGGACCCGACATCGGCTGGGAAACAATGGTCGAAAATTGGATGACCGTGTTGAAAGTCGGATGGGATGGTGAGACTTCGGCGTGTTTTTTCAGTCAAAGCTGATGTATAATTACATGAATTCTATGTATGTTATAGTTATATATATATATATATATGAGCGATTGTGAAAACCCTAGGTTCGTCGAATATATTTAGTATTGCCAGGGTTTTTACGGTTGCTCATATATATATATATATACATATGTCATGGCTATTTTGGATTCATGATGGCTGAAGTGGGAGTCTAGATGTGCTTGACATATTGCCCCCCTCGCTGGCTCAGCTCGTCATCCCCAGGTTTCATCCCAGGAACCTCTGGTTCAATAGATTCTGGGGAAAAACTACAGGAAACCGTGGCTTTGTTTCCCTCAAAAACTTTGGTAATTTAACATTGAAAATGGCCCATTTAAAGATAAAAAGTGGATTTACCCTTTAAAAAATGGTGATTTTCCAGTTCGTTATGTCAACGTTTACCAGGCCGGGTAAAAACTCTCCGATCATCCCACTCTGCGGGTTGAAGGGGTTGAAGCCGTTGAAACAACCAGCCACCAGCTGGTTTCACCCTGTAAAAGCTGCGGCCCACGAGGTGAAATTCGACCAACCCAGGTTGGATACAAGTCGTTGGATATACCCATTTTAAAAAAATAGATATGTACAATTGTGTACATAGAGTTGGACATCCCTTTTGAAAACTATATATACACACATATTCTAATAGTGGATGGATGTACATATACATATGTATTATATATATATACATACACACACCATCATATTCCATCAAAATTGTCACATTCGACTTGCCATTTTGGGGTCTTCCCCATTTCCGGACATTTCCGAACTGAGATGAACTGAGAGATTCAGCAAATTGGTGAGATCGTTCCTGGGGTCGCTATGCCAGTTCGATGATGTCTCCATCGACATGCGTGGCTCGTGGATTTCCGACCCTCCAATGAACGCACCCTGGCAGTCGTCGGGGAAGATGAGTTTCCACTAAAAATTGCTTATTTTCAGGGTCTATGTTACCAGAGGGTCATATCATGTCATATCCACATGTTGGTGAAATTCCCATGCCCTTTTTTGTCGCTCCAAACCTCGGAGTTTTTTTGGAGAACGCGATGTACCATCCCACATTCTGTGTACATTATACACGTGTATTAACAAATATTTAAGTTATATGGTATACATAGTATATCATGTGCCAAAAAAACCTGTGGATCCCTAGGGTCAACGTTTAGATGGATGTGGAAAACTACCTATGGTTTTCGGTTTAAATGATCTACCAATGGTTGATGAATTTTCACATATCTATCATGTATCATGCATCCACCAGCTGGATCGTCGCAACCCAGCTTGCCAGATGGAAAAGTTATGAAACCAGGGATATGGAAACATCATCTAGTTCACGTGGAAAAATTGTGTGCTATCTCTTTGGGGGCTACTATAAGATACTATAAGTATACCATTCATCCTCAATATATTTACCATTGCAGGAAGATCCCGTCAGATTTAGCATTACACTGTTTCCAGGATGTGAATTTGATGTTCCCCCAATCATTTCCAGCTTTCCAACTGCTCCACCATTTTTGCAGCGATGCCAGGCCTCGTACAATTGGAGGATCATCCACAACAGCCGAGAAAGGCGTGGAACGGAACCATTTTGACACATCTATTGGGTAGCCCCAGAAAGCTGCAAAAGGCATTTTGGACTGTGCTTTTCCATCCTTTTGGAGGGCTTGGTAACCGGTTGGTATATTCTGTATATACTGCCAGTAACCCTCACTGCACTGGGACTCAACAGGGATGATCCCCCAAAACGCTCCGCTCAGAGCTGTCGGGTCCTACGCCGTGGAGAGTTACCCGGCGTCAGACCAGGCATCATCTGACTCATCGTCAAACATCGACCTAAGGGCGGCACAACATGGCATCAAACTGTCCCCCAAAATCTTCGACGCATCCGGAAAACGAAGGTTTCTCCAATTATGGAACATATTTTCTCCAATTATGCCCATTTATAGATGGTTTACCTATTAAAAAATGGTGATTTTCCATGGCTATTTTAAATAACCAGAGGGTTCAAAGCAAAAGAAACTAGCGCTTCCCAGACCTGTCCAACTGAAGCCCAGGGGCAAACGTCCAAAGATTTCCAGCTCGGGTCGTTCTAAGAGTTCCTTCACCATGGCCTCATTACAGCTGGCGGCCCACTTCCAAGAGGAGTATGATCAATCGCTGGGATGTCATCGTTATTCCCGTGCCTATTCACCGAGGCTGCCAGGGTATCGAATATGCCATCTGTTGGCCATTTATGTTCGAATCCCGTTGTGGGTCACCCCAAAGTTCTTGTGGCTTACCCCACCCCCATGACACTCATATCTGAGTGAAGCAGCTATGCTTAAAAGTTCGCTTGACTCGCCTACATTTGCGGTGGAAAACCGCATGTTTCTTGACCATTTTCCCCATTTCCGCCACAGTTTGAACATGTTGATGGCCCAAAAATGGCCAATGTCTAAAGTCTCAAGTAGTTCCAAGTAAAAATGGCCAATATAAACATATATATATATCAATATATATATATATTATATGATATTAAAAGTTCTACCAAATTTTCTGATCCCTCCAAACTCCCCCCCTGACACCTCACAGAGATAAATCCCCTCCGACTCCAAGTTCTCCTGGAGTTTGCTGCTCCAAAACCTCGGCCAGGGGACCTTGTGGGTCCAGCTGGGATTAGGAATGGGTAGAACTATGGTATTGACCTCCATAAGTATATATATATCGCTTACAACTATGGTTATATATAATTATATATATATAGATAGACACCACTTATTAGTGGAATGGCACCACCAAGTAGTGTCTGAAAATAGGATATTCCCAAATTGCTGTTTTAGTGGGGGCATCATCAAATCGTGACTGAACCCTGCTTTCACATAAACGCCATATATCTAGAACAATAGTTATACTCACGAAAATTTGTTTGTAAGAAAAAACATTGTCAATTGTGGAGCAAAAATTGGTATACCCAACAACTAGACATGTGAGTTTCACCAAGAAACAATGAACTCTCGGGTGGCATTGTCTAGGGCCTTGATAGTGCTGCATGCTTCAACCAATGTATTTTCATGGGATAAAGTTGATGAATCTAGGTCCAGATTTCTTGATGGTTGGGCGGATGAGTAGCTGGGGCCATCGCAAACTCTCGCAACGGAAAGACATTGACATCTGCCAACTGCCAATCTTATTCAATTTTGTTGACTAACCCTAAAGCCGAACCTCCAAATACGGGTTTGGAATACCCCATGTTTTGATGGTTAATACCAACCATTTACGGTGATTCTGGGGATGGTAAATAGGCCAGTCCATTCCTGGCCCATATCCTGCCAAGCTGCAGTTTCATCGGTAGCGGCACCTGGCGAAGCGCCGAAATTGAAAGGTGCGATCTTCGAAGTAAAGTTCCATGAACCCCCAGCCATACCATCTCAGCCCCCCTGAGGGCCTTCCAGGTCGTGACCACTGTCCCTCCATGGTCCAGTAATCCGAAGAGGTTTTGAGGCGTGAAAGCTGCTGCGTCCTGCAGCTGGAATTCGTTGTAGCTCACCTTCGGCGGAGAATTCGTGGCTTGATCCGGGGAAGTCCCAAGGGAATGAGGAGGTTTAGATGTGATGATAAACGATCAATTTTAGGTCTATGATAAGTGGATAGAAGTACCCACAGTCAGAGATGTTATAAAGTTGATGCATTAAATAGGTGCAAACGTTTTTTTAAACAAAAACCAACTAAGTAAGCTGCCATGGGTTTTATTAACCTGCCAATAGGGATATGACATCATGATTTGCGCCGAGATGAAAAATTCATCGTAATGGTGTGATGTGGACCCTGGGGGGTTCACGGCGACATTTTTTTGTGTTGGATTTATGGATGTTCATCTCCCCCAACTATGGTATAATAGGTTCTATATGCACATCATTTTTTTGGGATATCCTTCTGTTTTGTTGGATATACATTGACGTTTTTCATAGCCGGCCGACTTGCAAATTTTTGGGTTTTGCGAGTCGTTTTTTGTCGATGTCAACGTGATTCTAAGCTAGGTAGATCAGATCAATTGGCTGGTTAAGCAACTTCGAAACTGGGACCCCTCCAAACCCAACTCTAGCCAAGTGATTGAGATTTACTATATGTGGACTCCAAGAGATTCCGCAAATGCCCAGCTGGGTGAAAACGACAGCGAATTATGCGATCCATATGATCCCGACCGCGATTGGGATCACCAAGCATCTCATTCTTCCACTTCGGTCCCATCTTGCAAGAAACCAATTGGTAGTTGCAAGTACCCCGTGATTAAAAACCCCATTAATCCCACCATCGAATCCCCATTGACACCCACAATTTCCGACCGGCCATCGGCCTTGCCATCCACTGTAGCAATGGAGACCAGGGTGGAAGCCACTGGTAATGTGACCTGGGTTTGGTTCGAAAGATGTGTCGATTGATGTTCAAAGAAATTCCAAAGGCATAACAATTTCCAAAAAAATGGAGGAAATCCTACTAACATAATAGTAATTTGAATGTTTTGTATTTGTTTTGGTGGTTGCTAGGTATTGTATTCAATTACTAGTTGCTGAGAATGGACCAATCAAATCAAAAGATTGGGGTTGAATGGGGTGTGGTTTTATTTGATTTTTGGTTATAACGTGTTTTATTTCTATGTTTATGTATATTTACTTATTTACTTATTTATGTAACTGTTTATGTATGTATGTATGTATGTATGTATGTATGTATGTATTCATTTATTTAGCGATGTTCCCGCAAACCCTATGTCTCATCGTCGCTTGGATCGTCACTCCTTCCTTTCAATAGTGCCGTTCCATGAAAGCAAAACGTGTTTTTTCAAATTCTAGGAACATGTTTTTCCCTGCAGCCACCAATGAATTGTGCAACGTCCATTCTGCGTGGCAGGCGCAGGGTTGTGCGACCGTCCCCAAAAAAAAATCATGTTCATTTTCCCTGGCACGCACAGGTGATTCCCGCGTTCGTTTTTACGTTTTGTGTTTTTTGTTTGTGTTTTTTGTTTCTGTCCTTTTGCTTCTCCGCCTCTGTGTCTGTGATTGTCAACGTCCGTTCTGTGTGGCAAGCACAAGGTGCTCTGACCTTCCGAAAACTCCAATTTCATTCTTGTTGGCAGGCACATGACCTTTTTGTCGTTTGCCTTTGACGGTTTGAACGTGTGACTTCTTTGCTGATCCTTTGTTCTATATTTTTGTTATTTTGGGGGGACGGCGTCGGGATGGGGTGGGAAGGAGGGGTTGGGTCGGGTGCTGATAACGTTCTGTTCGCCTGCGGTTGGATTCTATGGCCTTATGGTTTTCAGGAAGTTGTAACACACCTATGCTACTACACCCATAGGCTTTCAAGTAACTTCCAACACGCTCTTGGTGTTACGTTCCTAGCTTCTTGAAGTAACATCCGGCACGCTCTTGATGTTACGCCCTTAACTTCCTTAAGTAACATGTAACGCACTCTTGATGTTACGTTCTTAATTTCCGTAAGTAACATCCAACATGGTCTTGGTGTTCTGCTCGCAACTTTCTCATGGAACTTCTTACAACTCTCTGGATTTTACCCTCTGAACAATCTCAAATACCTGACAACACGCTCATGATGCTGCGCTTGTAACTTTCTCGTGTAACCGTCAACACGCTTTTGATTCTACGCCCGTAACTTGCTCAAATAACTTCTAACACGCTCGTGATGTTACCCTCTCAACTGAACTTTCTCGAGTAACTTCAAACACGCTCTTGATGCTGCGCTCTTAACTTTATCAAGGAAGTTGTAACACGCTCTTGCTGCCACGCAATATGGAATGTTGCATGACTTAATAATTGGTGGCAGCAGAAACAATGCGCGTTTTGTCTACTAGAAATTAAAAGAAAGGGAAAGCCTTTGCAAAGCCTATTCTCCGCCTGACGTGGTTTAGGAAGAGGTGAGAAGAGTCACGGTGAAATGATCCAAGTGCATGGCCTGCAGTTGTTCAAGCTTCTTCTTCCGGCATTTCTGACGGTCTGCACAGTCTGCACGCACCTCAACTGCTGGGATGCACATGCTGCACCATGACTTGCTCGGCTAGAACCTGTCCCATTGCCTGAGGTGTGTGGGTTCGTTCACCGGACCAGAATCTGAAAGGATTCGGCTGCACAAGGCAATGAAGAACATTGAAAAGCAATGCAAAAATGAAAGGCAAAATAGGTGAAATGAGAAATGAGTTGCAGGCAAACTCGGCAAACCCGGAAAACTATTCAGATTGTTGACGTATCTTGAGTGTGTAAAAGCTGCTGGCTATGGGCAAAATATTTTGAGATTAGGTCCACTTATTAGGGGCATCGTCAAGAAGAATGCTCGAGGACATGATGATCAAAACGCGCGATGTTATGGAAAACATGACCACACGATCATCAAATCATAAGTGGTTTCACGGAAAACAAATCTGAATTTCACTTTCTCAGCCCGTGTTTTGGATATCAATATCCCCAAGATTGCCAAGAGCATCACACCTGCCACGTGGATGTCCACGGATCTAGCCAAGAGGACGCAGATGTGCCGTGCTAACCGTGGGCTAAAACAAAAACACAATCAATATTGCCAAGCCTGAGGTTGAAACCTAACCCAAAATCTGCGGGTAGGTCCAGCAGTGGGCTGGCAGCTCAAATGATTCTCCCGCGGGCTACGCAAGCACCATGCAGGCGCCACCACGGCGAAATTGTGATTAGGCTGTGTGATGAAAAGTGTGCGTGTGTGTGTGTGTGTGGGTGGGTGAAGCATGCAACAACAGGCCCTGGGAGCCAGATCCTGGCTGTGATATGTTGTACCTATTGATAGGGCTCCAGAAACACACTTGTCCCAAAAACATCTATTGTGTTCTGCTCTTAGCTGGTTAGTATGTCTCTAGAATTTGTGTTTTCACCATGGGGTTTGATGCCTTCACTGAGTTTGGCCAACAGCTTTAACCATATATTACCATATGTTACTGTGGAGGGAATGGCGTCATCTGCGTGCTGGCCTGGAGTACTAACCCCAATGGATTCTGGTGCCGCCATGGGGTTAAAGGTTCAGCACTTTGACAGACCCCTAAAGTCCACGTTGCCACAAATGTTCTGGATTGCTGTCCTGGGATAAATTAGCCTGAAGTTCATCTCAAATTCCAGAAAATGTTTGATAACAAGGGTACAGATTCTGATCCGGCTGGTTCACTTAAGTCCTTGGCACACATTGAATCAAATCAAAAACATCAAACCCAAATGTTTCTGAAAACACAGTAGGATTCCTGCTTAGAAAAGCTTAGGACGATCATGATAAACCTTCCCTATGGTGTTCTACTGTCACCGTGGTCACCAACCCATCCAGGCCCTTGGCCTCATGATGTCAATCATGGCTCAGCCATTGCCTGGACCCCCGGTCAAAGTGGGGGGATCTATCCTTAGTTGTTATTGTTTGGAGCCGACTTATGTATAACTATCATTGCTGAGGTGGGGTTGTATTTATCGATCGACCGAAACGACTATGTAATTAAAATACCAATACAGTCATATATGAAATATATAATCCCCATTCAGGCAGCAGACTAGGGAGGCAACCTGGTTTTTACCCCCCAGCTAAAATTCTTCAATAAAAATGGTGTCTGAGGTACAAACTGCAACCAATGAAAACCTTTGCTTGACGTTTCTGGCATCCCAGAATGGCACTCATGAAACTCAGGCCCCGGGTTTTCATCCTGTGCAAGAACTTCACTATTTCATGTTCATGAAACTCAGGCCCCTGGCTTTCATCCTGTGCAAGCACTTCACTATTTCATTTTCATGAAACTCAGGCCCCAGGTTTTCATCCTGTGCAAGAATGTCACCATTTAATGTTCATGAATCTCAGTCTCATGTTTTCAGCCTGTGCATTCACTTCACTGCTTAATTTTCATGAATCTCAGGCCCATGTTTTCAGCCACTGTGAGCAATTTCTACCTTCATTTTCTCTTATTCCTTAACACCTAGGATTTTATCTCTTTCAACGGTTTCATGTTTCAAAGTTGTCAAATTCATACGCGGAAACCGGCAGCCATACCTCCAAAAAATTGTGTCTGTTTTCGCTTGGGGCTAGGATCGCGTTCGGAGTGCAGCTGTGGCTTGCGAATTCCCACCATCCCGCGGCACAGAAGACACAATCTGGTGCCAAGGACTGATGGGAAACCAGGCTTTTGCCTGTCTTTCCACAATCTTCCACAATCCAACACGACAAATGGTCTGGAAATCATTTTGGGTCGGAACAAAATGGCTTACGGTCCGGCCGCAAAGGTATTTTTTCAACAGAATGAATCTCCAGGAAGTTAAAGCAGCAAGATCCGGAGAATGAAAACCTGTACTGAAGTCTAAGGGCTTATGCCGCGAGCACTTCAAGTTAAAACAGCAAGATCCGGAGAAAGAAAACCTTTACTGAGGTTTAAGTGCTTATGCCGTGAGCACTTCAAGTTCCCGCGACCAAAATTATGTTTGTGGATGAAAACCTGTGAGCTGAAGTTCCCCCTGGATAGCTGCTGGGTTCTTTGGAAAAAAATGTTTCTGGATAAAAACCAGTGACCCCAGCCTTTCGCTAACTCTCATGTTGAAAATCCAACTTTGGCTGAACCCCCCTGAGCTTGACGCTTGGCAAAGCTCTTCAAAAAAAACAAAACCTCTTATTGGATGAATACCGGCGCTTGGAGGTTTTTTCTCCAGATCCTTAAAACTCGTGCGTAGCGTTTTGGGGGTTGTGGCCAAAGCCATCTGTGGGCTAAAACCTTAGGTTTTTGCCTTTGTTCCCCAACGGGGATTGTATATATATATATATATATACATACATATACCATTAAGTTGTTTCCATGTTTCACATCATGCTTTTCCAACTCAGCAGTCCCAACGGGCAGGTGGTCACAAAGTCCTGTTCCAACGCCACCAGTTGATGGGGCTTGCGGTCATCCATCTTTGCGTCCAGCTGGGGCCGTAGTCCTTCTCCACCCCGAGTACGGGTGAGCCTTGAAGTGGACCGACCACATGGCAAAGCCATTGCCAAATGTGGATATCCAAGACTGTACAGCATACGCCGGCTACTAGCGGCTTGCTCTTGGAAATCGGGCTTGCAGGGCGCATCTGCATCTGGTCTGCCTTGCCATCGCTACCTGCCCCTTGGAAGAGACGCCCACATTCTGAGGGGAGATTGGCCTCAGTCTGGTGCCGGACTCGGTGATCAGGGATGACAGCATGATCGGCAGGACCTACAAGGTTCCAATGGATGCAGGTTTTGGTGAATGGTTCGTTTCGGAGACCCCACTATTGAACAATCTTCCCATCAAAGTGTTTTGCAGCAACCAGTTCTGGGGGGGAAAAACCAGCAGAAATGATCAAAGAATTACTTTGGCCAGAAGTAAATCCTTGTCCGCTGGGCAGGATCCTTAGGGAAAATATGTTTCATGACACTTGAAGCGACGACGAGACATAGGGTTTGCGCGTATGTATGTATAATGTGTATGTACGTATACATATATATATATATACATGTGTGTGTGTGCGTGTGTGTGTGTGTGTGAATATGTATGTATGTAACCAACAATATGATACAAGTACGTGTGTGTGTGTATCTGAAAATGGGGTACACCACCATGTTTTGGCCGTTAAACACTAGGGGGAATGATGATGGACCACATTCTACTGCTTGCTTCTCGTGATTCCCAACTTTTCTGGAAATCCTTCGTATAGATCAAGGGTAGTAAAATCTCTGCACTAATCATCAAATCGACCTACAGGGGTGTCTTGTAGCCACTACGCAAATCCCATATTATGGGTTTGTAGATGTTTATGGGTTTGATTTAAACCACCACATCCCATTTAATATGTATTTAAGCCTTTTAAGCTCCATTAAACATACATATATATGTATATAATACTGTATATATCCCAAAAATAACCCTATTGCATCATCATTAAATCCCATTAAATCTATATTTACAACTACAAAATCCCATTAAATCATATTAAATCCATATTTGCCACCATAAAGTCCCAGGAAATCCATATGTACCCCCATAAAATCATAATTCAATCACCAGAAAATCAAAAAAATCAATCACCATACTTGGTGGCTCATCCCACTTAGTAAGTGGGTTATAACCCCAGTTATGTGTGGATTAACCCTACTTATCCCATTTAAAGTCCCTTGAAATCGCCTAAGAAAATCCCATGAAATCACCGTTGGCACTGCGTCCGTCCCCATCTCCACTGCTAGGCACGCTTCGTGGCCGTGCCGTCGCCACCGCCTCTAGACCGGGGCCAGCCAGGTTCCCACGACCACAGGAGTTTGGCAGCTCCAGCCTGGGATGTTGTGGAAAATGTGGTGATTACCATCTGGTTATGACTAACATAGCCATGGAAAATCCCTCATAAATGCAGGTTTTAGTGGGGAAATCATCTATAAATGGGCCATTTTCCATGGCTATGTTAAATAACCAGAGGGTATAGTTTGTGAAATTTCAAGTCTTATCTTGTCTATTGAATCATATCAAGCATCATATCCAATCCCGCTTCTTGTTGCTTCAATCATATTTTTCACCACCAAAAAATTGTTTGCAAAATCATCTTGAATCCCCATGAATACTAAAAGCCCATTAATTCTACACTCCCAGTGAAAATCCCATTAAAAATATTAAAATTAACACCATGAAATCCCTCTTAGAACACCATTATTAAATCCCTATAAGTCACCATGAAATCCCATAAAATCCTCTCTAAAACACCATGAAATCTCCCTAAAACACCATTGAATCATCATAAATTCCCATTCATCACCGTAAAATTCCATATCTCCATCAAATCCCATTGAAAACCCATTCATGTCGTTAAACTTATCAAAAAATGTGTTTTTTAAAAAAATCGCATAAAAATCCCCCATGTTTGTTCCCCAGCCATCTCAACCCTCCCATTGTTTCAACCCGTGCCCCAGCCGCGCCGGTCGCCGTTCGCCGTAGCAACTTCTCGGTAACCATCCAGCTGCCCTGCGGGCTGATCTCGATGCTGGAGGCCTTGAACCTGGGAGTTTCATGGGTGGTTGAGCCCTACCATTGGTTGGTAATATACAGTTAATAATGGTTAATATTAATGGTTACTATATGATTAATATTAATGGTTAATATGGTTATTAATGGTTATTATATGGTTAATATATGATGTTCCATAGTGCAACTGGTTGGTGGTTAATAATGGTTAATGATAATGATTATTATATGGTTAATGATAATGGTTATTATATGGTTAATATATAGTTATTATACTGTTAATATATGGTTAATATTAATGGTTACTATATGATTAATATTGATGGTTAATATGGTTATTAATGGTTATTATATGGTTATTATATGGTTAATATATAGTTATTATACAGTTATTAATGGTTAATATTAATGGTTAATATATGGTTAATATTAATGGTTAATATGGTTATTAATGGTTATTATATGGTTAATATATGATTTTCCAT
>Ga0126342_10010738_pt1 | contig 16396 bp, 15 predicted proteins | sample Cyp1metagenome_FD_92528 | JGI IMG/M metagenome (GOLD analysis project Ga0126342, IMG submission 92528) | Coral microbial communities from Lord Howe Island, Old Settlement Bay, Australia - Cyphastrea 1 metagenome | ecosystem: Host-associated > Invertebrates > Cnidaria > Coral ... | reverse complement strand
TGTCTGTATGTCTGTATGTCTGTATGTCTGTATGTCTGTATGTCTGTATGTCTGTATGTCTGTATGTCTGTATGTCTGTATGTCTGTATGTCTGTATGTCTGTCTGTATGTCTGTATGTCTGTCTGTCTGTCTGTGTGTCCGTCCGTCTGTCTGTCTGTATGTCTGTATGTCTGTATGTCTGTATGTCTGTATGTCTGTCTGTCTGTCCGTCCGTCTGTCTGTCCGTCCGTCCGTCTGTCCGTCTGTCTGTGTGTGTGTACATGCATGCATGCATGCATGCATGCGTCGCAATCGATGGGGTAGCTGACTTTGATTTGGAGACATCACTGTTGGGTCTGAATTAAACACTTAATTTCTTCATATCGTAGTGCTTAAATCCTCCCCATTAATAGTTAAAACTCCCCGGTGAGTGAAACTGTAGGTCATTAGTACAAATGCGACATTTGTTATACTGGAGAGGTCCGCGTGCACCCGGACCTGGAATCTGAAAGCAGCATTTCGACCAAAACCGTGCAAAGTTAATCAACAAGATCAACATACGAACATTAATCAACACGTGCTCGCCGGCATAATAGTTCCTAAATAGTTCCTAATATTTCCCAAACATCCTAATATTTCCCAAACATCCTAATATTTCCCAAACATCCTAATAAGAATCAAATTTCCTAAGAAAAAAACTGGTATGATATTCCATGATCTGAGATGCCCGCAGAATTAACATGAATGCAAACAAAGCCGTGCTGGCGTTGTTTACCCAGCTCCCCAAGGGTCAAGAGTGTGGCGACTGCCTACTGCCGTCGACCGCCGGCATACCCATTTTGGTGGGGACACATAGAGAGTCACCGCTGGTGCTCTATCATCGGATCGCAGCCCTTATCTCGGACTATTTCGGAGGGCTCGCCAAGTCCTATCATCAATTTTTGGCTCACATCTGGAGGTTTCCTGGGGTTCCCCCGAATCATCCAAGATCATCCAAGTCATATCATGTCCATGATCCATGACTTAGTGTAGGTTCACCCATGGCGACGGGTATCCCAAAGTTCCCCATAAACTCCATTGCCTCACGTCGTTGCTGTTCAGACTCAACGGCCTGGGAAGATGTAAAGATGGGGGGCCTATAGAATTTCAACCATCTTTAATCGGGGATTTTTGTTTCAACTTGTATCGGAAATTCCACGGGAATTTCCATGGGAAATTCCATGGGAAATTCCATGTGAAACTCAGAAATATCTGTCATGGATTTTCTTCATGAGGATAATCATTGGATATTCATCTTGCCCGGGAAATTCGACAACTCCATGGGCATATCGCGGGATATCTTCCGGGTAACTGGATCAAATCAGATCCCAAGAACAGGGGATACCTTATATAAAATGGCAAGTCTAAGGGGATCAGGGATCAGGCTGAAAAACACTGGCAAGGAAAAAATCATCATTTTTCAACCATGTTCAATGGGATATAGTTAACATAACTATGGAAAATCACCATGCTATTAATGGGTAAATCAACTAGTTCTATGGTATAAACCTACCAAATCCCAACAACTTTTGGCAAACCCAAGCAATGTGGCAAACATTGGCACATCCAAACCCAAAAACCATCCCCTGTTGAAGCCCCCCAGAGTCTTACAGCATGGGCTTCGCCTGATTTTTAATGCTTCTTGTAGTTCGTAACGGTCCCATTCTATTCATGGCCATCCCCCATCGCTGAAGAATTTACCGGCGGATATATATATATATATGTGTGTGTGCAGAAATTCAGTCAACATGCTTTGTGCCAGTGGATTGTTTTATCATTTGACGAAAGTAGTCTTCCAATCACTTTTTTTGGGGTCTATGTTAGTTGAAGGGAGGGAATGTCCCCATCAATCCTGCTTGCTTCGCTTTCTGGTTCACCACATTCACTGCTTTGCAAGGGGATGCCCCCAAGAAGATGGAACAGCAATATCCAACCAACATTTGGATACATTTGGTGCTTAGCAGGATCCTTTTAAATGGCATCTTCCCTTAGGAGTTCGTCGAATGTCTAAGCCATGTGTACCCAATAAGTCGGGATGGGTTAAAACTTTCGGCAATCTTAAATACCATGTGACCATATGGTTTGGGATGGTTTGGGGATGAACATGTATAAATCCCATGAAAGTATCCCAGCTATTTCGATGTAAAAACTCAGGGGTCTACGTGGGGTCTACGTGGCATTGGCCGGCTCCGGCTGCTCAGCCTCCTTGGGTCTTTTCCTTTGCTCGGCCAAGACGTTGTGGCCGAACTCGGTGCCAACCTGGACACAGAAAAATCTGGTTGGCCACAGATGGATCTGCCTTGGAGAGGGATGGATCAAGGGGTGCTTCTTTTGGTCTTTGTGTTTGCAACAATGTTGGGGAGCTATCTAAAGGACATTCCTAGACTCTTTCCCAAGCAATGACATTCATTACAAATTCATTACAATCTCAACTCCGCGTTAGAATGACAGTAATTAATTGAGATCAATGGTGCCCAATGGTTATAAAATCAGTCATTCTATGAAAACGAGAAACAGCCACCTCGCCCTTGTCCCTGTTTGATTGAGCCATGGCGTCAGAAAAAGCCACGCTTCCCCGCTCAAACACTTTAGAAATTGAAGGTGGGACCTCATGATAAGATCGCTATTCCAATAGAAAAGCGTTCGTAGCTATAAAGAATCGCATTAGGCTCCCCTAGTCTCGAAACAAGCTGATGGCATATTGTTGAGAACCTGCAGTTGACTTTTTGTTGAGCTCTTTATTGTTGGGCCGTTTCTTGCTGGGAATTTCGCCACAAATTCAGCGAGCTCAACCAAAAACAAAGTGCACAGCACAAGCAGTCTCCTGAAGGGGATGTCAACATGTGCGTAGTAGCGCGCGCGGCTCGCTTGAGGAAATAGAAGCTTCTTAACAAGTTATATGATAGTATTATTATATATGGCTATAACACACACATATATATAGATACATATTTTCCATACTATTATTAATTATATATATTAACAAACATCGAAGCTTCTTATCAAACCATCTTCGACCGCTCGGATCGTCGGATCATTTGTTTGGAGAAAAAATGGAGACCCGACCATCCAGCCAGTCGCCGTCCATGTCTCAACATGGACGGCATTTTTTCATTACCCTCTGGTGAACTAACATAGCAATGGAAAATGGCTATTTATAGTGGATTTTCCCATTAAGAATGGTGATTTTCCATTGCTATGTTAGTTCACCAGAAGGTAAGCCATGTTGAGCACATAGCAAAGTTCTAGGATGTTGGAAAGAATTGGTGTCTATCGGCTTTTTGCTGCTTATTGTCCCTTATTTTTATTCGGATCCGAATCGACCCTTAAAATACTTGGCTACTGGCGGATAAAATGTTTTGTTTTTTGTAGCAAAGCCAATGCCATAAACCCACCATTTAGGGATGTGTTCAATCACCATGAAAGCGTCAGGTCATTGGGGATGCTAAAAAATAACCGCATTGGGTTACATTCGGCCAATCTCCCAATAGTATTCCATCAATCCACTATATAATATTATCTATATCAATCGTTATCTATTAGATTCTATTAGTATTTATATCATCACTACCTCAATATCCCACTTGTACATATTTGTACATTTATATGCATGTTATATTACACGTGTTGTATACATTCTTACCACATAAATCCAGATCCCATCCGGGCCCCCCGGCAGGTGCCCATTGATTCTGATGCGTCGGAGATTTCGCGCCTCCGAGAAACCACGGTGAAGCGCAACATGTGGAAAAACATGGGTGAAACATGGTTTGTAATTCATTCATGTTCATTCTCAATGGTAAGATTGGGTCAAGATGATGGGTCAAGATGGGTCACGTATGTTTTAAGTGTCATCCTTACAGCTGCTGAAACATGCCCAGGCGACCCAAACAGGCTTGAAGAACCAGAAAGGGTTCGTCTTCTTGAAACTGCCCCTGGCGATGATGGCATTGATGGCATTGATGGCAGTGGCTGCATAGCCCGAGGAGCGAGGATCGAAGATGATCTAAGGATCAAGCCGGCGCAGGCACTGCACAATATGCCCTCAGCGTCAGTTGATGTTTTGGTAAACCATGGTAAACCCTACAGGAAATCCATGGGAAATGGCCATTGATTTTTTGCAGCTTTCTGCCCATTCCTTTCTTTCCGTCCATGTCCATGAAATCCATTGAGACCTTGACGATGGAAGGCCTGCCGATGGAACGGCTATGCTGGACCACATCAAACCAGTGGTGCCAAACATCGATCCCAAAGTTTGCCCAATTGAAAATACAAAGCCATAGAAACCCAGCTAATGGATTTTCCAGGATGACTAAAAAAATCACGTTCCTCGGAAATCATCATGTTTGGGTGGTTTCTTCCAGTGAAACAAATTGGTCTTTTCACCCCAATTGACATGTTTTTTTTCTAGGGCCAGATCGTTCGCCAGGAATAGAAATGATTTGAAATAACCAGGAAACAACATATAAACATATATAAACCATGTCAAAACTGGTAAGTATAGTTATAAAAACTTGTCCATTGTGACTTTATATATAAGTAACCCCGTCAAATCTAATCAAAACCCTATTAAACAGTACTGACGCGATCACTAAAATTAATTCAAATCCTAAAACCCTTATAAGATCCTATAAAATCCATTCAAAACCCTATCAAATTGCACCACGTCCGGTGCATCACAGCCTGCCACTGGCCGCTTTAGGGTGGCCAGCTGTCCGTGCTCCGTGATACCCCAGAGGTGCCCTGCTGGCTGGCTGTCTGTCTGCCTGTCTGTCTCTATCTATCGATCTATGTATTTTTATCTACGCCTATATATCTCTATCCATCCATCTATCCATCTATCCATCAAGTTATCCATCTATCCATGTATGTACCTATCCATCTATCGGTCTATCTTGCAATATCTTTCGATATCTATCTATAACGATCGATATCCAAGTATCTTTATTGGTCTATACTCATCTATATCTGTCGATATCTTTCGATATCTATCTACATCTTTCTAAATCTATCTATATGTAGCAAGTGTTATCCCTATCTATATCTATATCTGTACTAGTATATCTATCTATCTATCTAATCTATTCTATTCTGTTCTTTTCTTTTCTATTCTATCTACTCTTACCCTGTCTATCTCTCTATCTCTCTATCTCTCTATCTCTCTCTATCTATCTATCTATCTACCTATCTATCTACCTATCTACCTATCTACCTATCTATCTATCTATCTATTTATCTATCTATCTATCTCTCTATCTCTCTATCTCTCTATCTCTCTCTCTCTCTATCTATCCATCCATCCATCCATCCATCCATCCATCCATCCATCTATCTCTCTCTCTCTCTGCCTGCCTGCCTGCCTGCCTGCCTGTCTGTCTGTCTGTCTATCTGTCTCTCTGTCTGTCTGTCTGTTTGTCTGTTTGTCTGTTTTTTTGTTTGTCTGTTTGTCTCTCTATCCCTCTATCTCTCTACCTCTCTACCTCTCTATCTATCCTATCCGATCCTATCCGATCCTATCCTATCTATCCTATTTATCCTATCTATCCTATCTATCCTGTCTCTCTTTTCTAACCTATCTATCCTGTCTAACCTGTCCTATCATCCTATCATCCTATCATCCTATCTTTCTATCTATCTACCTATGTACCTATCTATCTACCTACAGTATCTCCCTTTCTCCCTATCTACCTATCTTCCTATCTACCTATCTATCCATCTCTCCATCTCTCCATCTCTCCATCTCTCCATCTCTCCATCTCTCCATCTCTCCATCTCTCGATCTCTCGATCTCTCAATCTCTCGATCTCTCGATCTATCTATCTATCTATCTATCTCTATCTCTATCTATCTCTATCTCTATCTATCTCTATCTATCTATCTATCTATCTATCTCTATCTCTATCTCTATCTCTATCTATCTATCTCTATCTATCTATCTATACCTATATAGTTCTATGTCTATATCTATCTCTCTATATATAGCAGTCTATATGTATCCATATCTATCCATATCATTCCATACCATTCCATATCTATCATTATCTATCTATGTCTACCATTGTCTACCTACTATCAAAAACACTAAGCGGGGCCTCAAAATTGATTCATGTATGCTCATTTCAAGTACCATCCAATTTCTAGTCTAGTCACTTGGTGCAATAACTAGTTTGGTCAGATTACCCTCCAGTAATCGAAGCCTGCAAAAAGAGAGGGATCGTTTAGTGTACCAGTTGCCACCCAGTGACATTTGGGTTGTGACAAAATGGGGGAAGCAGTGGGAAAGTGGGGAAATCTCTGTATCAACTGCGGGCCAAAACCCAGGCGCGTTGTAATTTACAACCCCAACATGCTGCCAGACTAGAAAATTGGATCCAATGGAGGCCACTCTTTTTGGTGTCAATAGAATCCATAACCATCAAAGCATCATCAAAAATCTAGTGGTTGGATAATAAGGCTTTATTATGCAAGGGCGTTTGACCACCAACCACAACGAACTAAGAGCGAATCGAATCGTATCTGTTCTTGGGGGGTCACCGAAATGTTCGGTTGGTGAAACGCACCAGGTGCAAACCCCAATGGAAAAACTACTACCGTGGTTTACACAGAAAATTGCTGAACATCATCCATACATGAAGGAATTCCACATCTACCCTCCAGTAAATTAACATAGACCCTGGTAGATAGGGGTTGGAAAGTTAGTTTCCTCTAAAAATTGGTGATTTTCAGGGTCAAACTGTTAATTTACCAGAGGGTATGTGAAAATTTATAGCCCAAAAAAACGGGAAATTTTAAAACACATGACCATTTTGCATGGAATCCATTACCAGCTTTGGTCCAATCCGCCTCGACCAAATGGCTGGCAAGTCCTCGGGCCATTTGGTCATATCTGGTGGTTGATCTACCCCTCTGAAAAACATGTAAAAATGATGGAGTTCGTCAGTTGGGATGACTATTATTATTGATTATTCCCATTTTTTTGGAAAAAAACATATCACGTAGACTCATTCCCAAGTGAATAGAAAAATAAAATTCGTGTTCACTCAGACAACTCACATACACGTATACTAATTGGTGTTTCAACATGTTTCAAACCCCCCTGAAAGATATTAGTCAGTTTGGATCATCATCCCAACTATTGGGGAAAATAAACAAGTCATGTTCCAAACCACCAACCAGTATACATATATTTATAGATCAGATATAGATCAGAGATATATCAAATATATACACATACCTGTCATATATTTATAGATATAGATATCCCTCCATGACTTTTCCTTAGGCAAAAGGGACGACGAAGTCGTCGCGGCCTAGCTTTGGGCGAATTCACGACCACTGTACATATACCCATCACATATATACCCATCACATATATACCCATCACATACACCTATCACACATACATTCATATTATATATATATATGTCATATATCATATATATATATATCCCTCTCTCTCTCTATATATCGTATACACATATTTTTATATAAATAGAAAAGGTATTTTGTCATGCGACTGTCCCCACAGATCTCTTGGCATCCGCGCTCAGCACCGAAGAATGCAAGTTCACGGAATTGGTTGGTGGCAAGACCTTGATCCGATTGATCCGATCCAAACCTTCCATGGATGCGTTTCGTGAAGGAAATGAAGTAGGTCAGAATTCACTTAGATCATAGATCTAAGTAGGTCTAATATGGTTTAATTAGATCTATAATGAAATTATAATGATCTATATAGTTTTGTAGATATAATTAGATATCACATGATATCATTGGATATCGTTAGATATGAATGATTCAATGATTATATATAATTAGCATACCGAAATTGCTCAACTTCGCCGCTTGCATCAGTTTCGACTCATTCGCACGGTGCATGTTGTGTTGAGGCGCGAACATTTGTTGCTGTGAAGGACATTTCGAACCATGCCTGCGCCAAAGAAAAGTAGAATATTTGCTGATCATTCCAGAAATGGAAAACGAACTTGGACATCCATATATGGACGATGTCCAACAAGCAATATGTTAGGTTGATGACTTCGACCCTTCCAAAAGTCCACTGGCCGTAATCAATCTTCCGCACAATGTGGATTGAAAAGAACAAGCATATACGAGTAGATTCAAACAGGGGTTGAAACCACCAATATTGAAATATGCAGCTGACAGAATATGGTATCAGCCATCAACTTTCCGGAAGACCATTGACTGCTAACATCAATCATGCGCACCCCTCGGCAACTTGACCTTGATCAGGGTCGACAATCCACATCTGGCTGCTCAGAATCCTGTGCAAAAAAAAGGAGTCAGATTCTTACTTAATCAGTCTGCAAGTAAATCTGCTTCAACATGTCTGACTGCCAAGAACTTTTTTTGTCCAGAGCCTTGTGAAATCGCAATTTCTCAGTACCTGTCTCGCTGCTCCCAAATTATATCGCGCAATCATTGCCTATGAACGAGCACCGTATGCAGCTCGGGGTTGGGAGTTTGACCTACGACATCCTACGACTTGCGCAATTTGCAAATCTCAATCATATCAGCAGCGGAAATGAAACATGTGAGCGATGCCCAGTGCACCCTCGTCTTCTATCGGTTGAGCGCAGGCTTCCCATATCGTGTATCTTTTGGATTACATGATTATGTTTCATCACCCCATGAGTATATCTATATTTCATCACTATACCCCTGGTAAACCAGTGGGGTTGGTAAATCAATCTTTCACCAAGAAGATCCAAGAAACAACATGGGTTGAGTGTTGGCTCAGGACGTCACCGCGTGCAACAAGTCAGGATCATGCTGGCTCCGCTGCAGGTCCAAACCTGCTGGAATTGTGAAAGATCACCACATGGTGACCACCCATGTTTTCATCAGCTCATCCCTGCTCAATCTGGGCTGAACATGGCTGAGAGGCCAGCATTTCCCCATGGGTTTGTAGGCTAAGTGCAAGATCCTTGCTTTGGATTTCTCCTTGCACAAGCATGCCCCAAGTTGCTAGTCCCAACATTCATTGGTGTGTTGTTCTTTTCAACATCAATCTTGAGCCCGTGGTACCATGGTAAAAAGGAAACAACAAAACTGGCCTGACCTTGGATATACCAGAAAAGGGCTGTACATACTACAAAATCCAAATGAAATCTATGACATGCTCATCCATGGCTCAACCAAAATATAGAACAGCACATGACACTTGGCCAGTCATTCGCTCCTCAAGGCTCAATGGTGACGCTCCAGATCGGGCACTGGAGGAATACCAGCCGACCTCACCAGCCTTGGGTGCCGATGCCCGCCCCAAGATGGAGATGTAGAAAAAGACATAAACCGTTATGTTTGCTTACATACTATTTTTTGCGATTTAAACTATGACTTTTGAGTTGAGTAACTACAAACTGCCTCGACTCCACTTTTTTAGAGGTCTCCCCTTTGAAAATTTTGAGAAATATTTGATACTTCCCATACTTTGGTGGTTCAAAGTGCATGTAACACAACTATATATATATACAGTAAATGATAGCATCCATACATCATAGACATAGATGTACCACATTCTTCCATCGATACCCATGCACTGCCTAGTCGCGTTAACTCAGCAACACTCTTCCAAACAAACTGATCTCGCATTCACCCTTGTTTACCCATTGGATTCGGTGAAAATTCAAGGCCGAGGTCGAGTAGTTCCCGGCTTGATCTGCAACCGGCCATGGTTCAACATGATTTGTCCATAAACTCAGCATGGCCAGGGGCAGTAAATATACACACACGTGTACAATGTCTTCAAAAGAACCTATGTCTATATATATATAGTGTGTGTGTATATGATTGTATATGTGTGTGCGTGCGGATAGACAAATGGACAGACAAATGGATAGACAAATGGATGTATAGATAGATCGATAGTTAGGCATGTATATATGTATATATACATATATATATATATGGACATGTAGACACATGGATCGGTAGGTGGGTAGGTAGATGTAGTATATATATAATAGACTCTCTCTCTCTCTATATATATATATATAGACCAACCCTTGGCCAGTCAAGGCCTCGCAGCATTCAGGCACCCAGCCGGCCAGGTAAGAAAACCAAGGGCCTCGAGGCAATTGATGTCAGTTGGAGGCCAACCTTTCCCCTCAGCAAGGTTTTAAAAATGCTCAAAGTCTATCAGGAACCGAATGATTGGACAGTTTCATTGGGAGATCTGTCTACCCAAAAATGGCACAACAATGCACAATACAAACCACTGATAACCACTGAGCAGCCCGCCAGCAGCGACACCACCGCCACCCAGCGAGCCAACCGAACCTGCAACCGAGGGAAGCCTGGATTGAAATGTGGATTCTCCGATTTACCATTGACAAATATCTTTGCCGAAATACACGGAGGAAAACTAAAAGAGTACAACCACTGCACAATCTGTACACTAAGAACTCTCATGGTTGAAAATACAGTAATCGAACCATTTGATTCATTTGAAAGGAACAGCATCGAACAGCCGTAGATCCCATTTTTTTTTTGCTGGCTAAATCACCATTTTTGTGGGTTCTCCTTCCCTGATTTTCGTGGGGTTCAGCTGGTGCAGCCCTTTTTTCTGCGGCGCATGGCGAAAGACTCCGCCTGGCAGCTGCGGTTTGGTCACTTTTTTCACCAAGTTATTACTGGAGGTTCATCCGTTCATCCTCCAGATATGGTATTTACATGTATTTACCCTCTGGTATCACAGTTTGCCATGGAAAATCACCATTTTTTCGGGTCAATGATCGAACTAAACTGCTCATTTTCACCAAGTGTTGCCCGGCGATGTCAATGACTGGTAGGGACTTGATCCATCCCATAGAATCCTTAGAAGGCGCCTCAAGTCTCATAAAGCCACCTGCCATGGTTGCCACCTTCTCAAGGCCCACATCCAGGCGGCACCTGGTGTCATGAGTCCATTTTTTTCCCCAAAAAGAGGGCCCTGCAGTTGAAACATGATGTACATGTGATGAAATGGGCATGATGAGTCTTGCTTGCATGCCCCACCAACACAAACAATATATATGTATATGCGTCATAATACTATATATATATATTATATACACATAGCATGTTCGAATCCTACAAGTCTGCATGTGAATCTCCACTCATCCCAGTCAACGGCCAGTGGCCTGTTCAGCAACTGAGGCCTGAGCCTCGGCTCAAAGCAAGCCAAAACGTATCAACACACACACACATATATATATACTTCAAAAATCTTCAATATATGAGAAAAGAGCATGACAATAGATTTGCAGTATGTTATATCTTATTATAACGTTATAAATTATGTTTTATAGCTTGATGGTTCTGTATCCCATATACCGGGAAATTGACAGTCTGACCGTTCGACTATTATCACCCGCTTTTCATTACTCGTTACTTCCAAGGCCTGGCAGGGCCTTGATAGCTATGGAAAATGGATGAACATTGGCCGACGATTTACCTGATTTACCTATTATTTCAATGCTCATTTTGCATTGTAGCAAACTGTTAAATCACCCAAGGGCACATGTATATATATATATCTTATATATTACTGTATTAATTTATTAATTTATTAATATCAGATTTATAAAATATTGAAAAACTATATGGTAATACTGCGGGAATATTGAGCCAACATATGCCAGAATCCTTGTCTTCTCGTTCTAATTCGAGTAGCTGAAATATTCTGAGATGGTCACCGCATTGGATAAACATGGTTCATCCATGTTCCTTGGTATATCTCAGCATCCATGCTGACCCATGGTTGATAATCACGGGTCATGACAGGAGAGGAACCCATCGGAACACAAAAGACACCAAGGACCCAAAATATCCCAAAATACCATCCGAATCTGTCTGTACTCAATAATCGTTGCTCCATGTTACTCCTCTGGTAAACGAACACAGGTATTGAAATCACCATGAAAACAATAGGCATACTATGTAAATCATCGAACTAAAAGGGCCATGTTCATCCTTTTTCATCCATTTTTGAACATGTTCTATAGCCCAAAATGATCCAAGATGGCTATGTCAGCTTGTCACAATCGTTTATCATCGATCACTGGGCTGCCGGGACGGCATCACCATGCTGCGGCGGTACATCGTTGCAGATGCCTTAGGAAAATATCTGGAACATGTGTCGTGGTTGGGAGGATGTACAGCATATAAATATATCATATACATATATACATATATACATCCATGAAAAAAGAGTAGGCATATAATGTAGATATATGTATAATATGATATAATATGATGTAGGTAGATAAGGCTGCAACGATAACAATAACTATATCATGATTCGTGACCACTGGCACGCTCGAAGGGGCTCATGCAATGCTCACGTCTACTGATCCCCTCCTTTCCTGGCTGTGGTAAAGCCAAGCCCAGCAAGGCGATAGCTGCTGATAGCTCAGTGTAGCTCAGGGTTCTTGGAAAAGGATGGAAAAGGAACCCGACATGTTGCAAGTTTCTATGAAGCAAATTCTATAGATTCTATACATTTTGACACAGTTCTCCTGGTGAATCATATGTTCAGGTCAGGTCGTTCTTGGGTTGTCATGCCAATTCACCGACATGACAGACTTGAACTCTAACATGTTCGTTACAGGATCATAGCAGGTCTCGGCCCAGGGCCAAGGTGAAAACCCATGTTTTCCCGGCCGGCAACCGGGCTGCCCTAGTCCAGCAAGACATGTCATGCAAGAGCGCCCCCAAATTCACGGATTCGATCTGTGTCCTTGGAGGCTGGAGAACTGGGAATGGTTCATCTGAAAGAGTAGAACAAACCTCAATAAAAAAATGCCCTTCGTATAACTTGATATTTCAGATCACTTCAAACCACGTCACTTCACTTCATGATATTAAAGGAACCTAAAGGCTCTCAATAAACAGTAATAAGTAATAACATGTAATCATCTTGATTCTACATCTCCCGCCTAGAACTCGATCTCGGAGACAAAGATCGCAGCGTCTGCCGCAGTAAGATGGGCTGCAGAGAGCAAGCCCCAGCAAGCTGGCTAGCAGCCGAGAAGCTGGAGAGCACCTGGCAACTGATGATGGTAAAAAATGCTGAAAATCTCTGATGCTGAGGCATTTGTTTGGAGGGAAGCATGACATTGAAATGCGTTGACAAGCTATGATTCCAAAGAGATGAAATGGGGTGAACAAACATGCCAAATCAACTACAAATCCAACACTTGAATGGCAGTATGAGTTATGAATGTTATGAATCAATACCGTGTGAGGTATTCATGAGCTACTTATGCTACTAAAAAAAAAAACTAAGCGATGCAAAACTACAATGAAAACTATAAGGCTATATCTCTGGGGGCCCCTGATCGCAGGCGACGGCCCGTGCAGCGGCGCATCGCACATCCATTTTGTCCAGTCAGGGCCGTCTCACATTAGGAGACGGAGAATCTGTGGAATGCAGTCACGGATAGGAATTCGCATGCATGCGCACTGGCTTCAAGCGATCTAATAATCTTGAATCCCGTGTTTCTACGAGTCTACGAGAAAGGTCGAACTAGGATAGCTAGGAGGAAAAGCCCAGGCTCTTGGTTTCAGTCACTAACCTTGTCACAGGCAAGGACTCTGAATTGCGCACCTGGCAGGCAATGCATAGCGCTTATCCGGCCCAACAATGCTTCAAGGCCCAAGGTGACAACATCTGCGGTGCTGGCGGCATTCATTTCAAGAGCTTCATGCTTATCTTTAATCTCCACTGCATACTGCATGCATGACTGTGCAACATTACTATACTTGCACATTTTGATGCCGTTAGTATAGTAGGCATCACGTTCCCGCAGCGTATCAAACACGGGCTGATCATGGCTGATCCTTGCCTGCAATGCCAAAGCCGAAGCGAGCCCGACCGCGTTGAGCACGGTCAGAAGCAAGAAAGATGGCCGGTAACACCCTGGCCCCTGGCAAACATCCTGCGCAAAAAAACATGCTTTAAATCTCCTGAGATATCCTGAGATATCTGGCAGAAGCTGTTTCTTTTGGGGTGCTATGAATTCATATGAATTCATTGATGCATATTGATGCACTGTGAAGCGGGGGCGAGCGGGATCGCTAAGATTCATTAAGATTCCGCATCCCATGCATGGCAGTGGAGAACTCAACATGATCCCACATATTCTGAGTAATTAATAGATATTAAATGATATTAATATATAGTAATTAGATGATTTGCTGCTGATGCTACTGGAATTCGATGGCTTTCTTTCATGGTGTGGAAACTGGTGGCTTCACCCATCACAGCCATCACAGCCATCACAGCACGTCCTTGCCGCCCGCGGCGTTGCGATAGACCATGGGCATCAAGTGACAAACAATGAGCAGGGCGGCTGCTGCCTGCACAAACGTGCCAGCACATGTGAAAATATGTGAAAATAACAACAAACCGCCAAAGTGCGTACGGATGCCAATGGCCGTTAGAGCCGTTGGACCTTACAAAAGGATAGCTAAAATCTCCGACCAGTTCCACACAGTTCACGGCCAGTTTCAGGTGATTCTCAGATTTGAAAAGAGGGGATCTCCACCAAGCAGTGGTTGTGAAGCGAGGACACTGTGACTATGCACAAAAATCGAGGTATCATTAAACCAAACAAAACTCGATGAAGCCGCAACTGCGCCATAGCTCTTCTGTTCTCGAATCATGTTGGGTGGTCGTGCGTGGACGGGACATCAATCTGTGTTGCAGGCCTGGGAACTCATCTGTGCACCCCACATCTTGCCAAACTCCAAGTTGCCGTACATCTCATTCACCATGGGCACGATGATGGTATAGAAAGACCCAAAGGACAAACCCATCAAACAGGTGCCTGTCATTATTCCTGGCGTGAGGTCGAACGAATCACGAATCTTGAGCACAATCAAGCACAAGGATTTATTACAGGCAGTCAGCCAGCCAGTCAGCCAGACCCCGCCAGCCAGACAGCCAGACCCAGCCAGACCCCGCCAGCCAGCCAGCCAGCCATGAAGCCAGACAAACAGACAGACAGACAGGCAGACAGGCAGACACACAAACACACAAACAGACGGACGGACGGACGGACGGACGGGATAGAGAGATAAGAAAGATAGGTGAATAAATAGGAATGGAATGGAATGGAATGGAATAGAAGAGAACAGAACAGAACAGAATAGAATAGAATAGAACACAATAGAACAGAGCAGAACAGAACAGAATAGAACAGAATAGAACATAATCGAATCGAATCGAATTAGCCTACAATAGAATGAGGCTAATATAGAATTACACAAATATAGAATTAGAATACTATAGAATGAGAATAATAAAGAATTAGACTAATACAACATGAAAAAAGAGTTAGATTAATATAGCATTAGAACAAAATAGAACTAGAATAATACATAGTGAGAATCATATAGAACTAGAATAATATAGAATTAGAGTAGAGTAGACAAGAAAAGAATATAATGTCATAGAATAGATAGATAGGAAGATAGATAAGATAGATAAGATAGATAAGATAGATAAGATAGATAACATAGACAACATAGATAAGATAGATAGATAGATAGGAAGATAGATAAAATAGATAAGATAGATAAGATGGATAAGATAGATAAGATAGATACGATAGATAAGATAGATAAGATAAAAAAGATAGATAAGATAGATAGGAAAGGAAAGGAAAGGATAGGATAAGATCGGATAGGATAGGATAAAATAGATAGATAGATCGATCGATGGATAGATAGATCGATCGATCGATGGATAGATAGATAAGAGAGATAGATCGATAGATAGATAGATAGATAGGTAGATAGATAGATAGATCGATAGATGGATGGATAGATAGATTGATAGATGGATAGATAGATAAGATTAGATAAGATTAGATAAGATCAGATGAGATTAGATAATATTTGATAAGACAAGATAAGACAAGACGAGACTAAGATAAGATTAGATTAGATAGATAGATAGATAAATAGATAGATAGATAGATAGGTAGGTAGGTAGGTAGGTAGGTAGATATACGTATATATATAGATAGATATATAGATAGATATATAGATAGATATATAGATAGATATATAGATATATAGATAGATATATAGATAGATATATAGATAGATATATAGATAGATAGAGAATGAGAGACAGACAGGCAAACAGGCAGACAGGCAGACAGGCAGACAGGCAGACAAACAAACAGACAGACAGACAGACAGATTAGAGAGACAGAGAGACAGAGAGACAGAGAGACAGAGAGATAGATAGATAGATAGATAGATAGATAGATAGATAGATTAGATAGATTAGATAGATTAGATAGATTAGATAGATAGATAGATAGATAGATAGATAGATAGATAGATAGATAGATAGATAGA
>Ga0126342_10010737_pt1 | contig 16397 bp, 12 predicted proteins | sample Cyp1metagenome_FD_92528 | JGI IMG/M metagenome (GOLD analysis project Ga0126342, IMG submission 92528) | Coral microbial communities from Lord Howe Island, Old Settlement Bay, Australia - Cyphastrea 1 metagenome | ecosystem: Host-associated > Invertebrates > Cnidaria > Coral ... | reverse complement strand
TGTCTAACGCAAGGAGTTTGAGGTGTGGACTAGTACCTGGCTTTTCTGGCCGCAGACGTGTCAGGACTGTCAGTGCTAGTACCCCCGATAATATTACCCGGGTGAACCTGTCGCGAACAGTTTCAACCCCTCTGAAAAATATGAAAGTCAGTTGGGAGGATGATTCCCCAATATATTATGGAAAAATATGGAAAATATGTTTTTGTTCCAAACCACCAACCAGATTTGGTCAGTGATCCTGACCATCCTGACCTGTCTGATCTCACCACCACAGAACGCTCGGGCTTCGAGATGCCCGGAATGTTGGGGCCCTCTGAGACCTTGCTGAGATCACAGCCAGTTTCTGATGACATCTGCAGCCAGTTTCTGCAGTCAAAGTTACTGTTGGTTATATGTAAAACAATGGACCTTCATCTCCAACTTATGGAGAATCATCCCTTCCCATTTTCATATTGAACACCCCCCAGAAACCATGTTCTGGTCTTGGAATTGACGCTTATTTAAGGGATCAATGGGGTGTTTCATAATGAACTGGGGATGGACTGGTCATAAAGGAAGTCATTCGGTCTGTGGCTCCAACTCCACGGATTCTGGACTCGGAGTTTGGGTTGTGGTTGATGAGATCAATGTATGGGACCAGCGCCACAATATCATCCTCGAAGTCATCCTGGTCCTCGTCGCGTAGAGAAAGCCACCATCTTGACCAAAAAGCCATCTAACACACGCCACTTCAAAGTCTTCAAAGTCAAACAGCCACATTTTTTGGGTCACATGGAAATACGGAAATGCAACGTGAGGCTCCGGAAAATCAAGACGTACTGCTCGGCTGAAGAGGACCGAATAGGCCCAAACCTGTGACTTCGTGATCTCACGGGCTTTGCGCAACTCAAAAAACCAAATGTCTCCTGCTTCCAGCATCTGCCATCCGTCCAATGACTGAGGCTGACTGAGGACCATGCATAGTTTTCCAACGTGAAAGCATCTGCTGGAAACTTCTCTGGGAATTTTCCCATGATACCCTCCTTGGAGCGAGTGCAGGCCCCAGGGAGACCCATGGAGACCCTATCCGTTTTTCGGCACTGCAGCGAATCTCCTGGATATCGCTGAACTCCTGGTTGACCTGATCCTGGAGGAAGTATGACCTGCTTCGTACTTGGATCATCTTGGATCGAGTCACAAGCAAGTCTAACAAGACAACCCCCAGAAGTCCTGCACGACACAACCGCCACCTTCTAACCCATACCATTTCAGCACAAATCCTTCACATTGTGACGGGTAGTTGTGGCTACTGGGTTCTTGGCATATTGCGCAAAGGACTGCCAGCAAGTAGTGTGTCCAGTTCCTTCGTCACAGAACCACATAGCCTACTTCCATTCCATGTTTGGTCACATCTCTGGGTCTTGCCTCCATCCCCTAATGCTTAGCAAGGTATTCTGAACCTCTACATATATTGAACAAACAAGTTTTGATGGTCGCTCATTGATCTTCACTCTAATTCCAAACCATCACATGGCAAAGCCATGCAAGCTGCAGCTGACAGTTGACTTCTGCGAGGTCCGAAGAAAAGTTCTCCGAACATCTCCAAACATCTCCGAACATCTTCTTCTGTGTGGTCAACTTGTCGTTACCAGAATTCAAGCTTTTTTCGTGCTTTGAAGCTTTGTTCATTTTCTCTGGCTTTAGACGTGTCTTCTTTACAAACGAGTCTGGTTCGAAAAATGCAGATACGATAGATATGAGACTTGCACATTTTTTCAAATCCTGTCCTCCTTGTCCCAGGCAAAGGATGCGCCAACCCTCAACACCAGAGGCTGCAGCCCTTCCAATTCGCACTCTGAGGACTCTGAGGACTCAGCTCATCAACTGAAGGGAGCACACCAATGTAAGGAGCCCAAAAGGAATTCTCCTGGTGCTGATGTTTAGTCTCTGTTTAGTCTCTGTTTAGTCTCTGTTTAGTCTTTGTTTAGTCTCTGTTTAGTCTCTGTTTAGTCTCTGTTTAGTCTCTGTTTAGTCTCTGTTTAGTCTCTGTTTAATCTCTAAATCGTCTAAGTGCAAAGGTGGGTTCGGAATTTGGTCCTTTTCCACAAATCTCTCGTGAATGAGCTGCAGAGCAATAGCTGCGTACTCACCTGAGCCAATTTTGCTCGTAAGGTACTTGCATACTGTTGGAAGGCTATATAACAGATTGGCAGAGGGCAAACAACCTGGCTGACCGCCAGTGTGACAAAACCAAGACGCTCATGTCCTTCGTGATGCATTCCTCACCAAAGACTTCTCTCGAAGTGTCCTGTGACGGAAATCGGGGATTGTCAAAGCTTCCTTGTAAAATAAGTGCCAGGAATCAATGCGCTGTGACAAATCCTTGGTGAAAAGGAGCTTGTACCTGAGTATCGCATAAGGGACACACACTTAATCAAAAACATTACACTCTATATATCTCGTCTATATATATACTTACATATATATCCACCCAGTTTTGTTTGTTTGGTGTTTTCAGCCCGCAAGTAGGCGAAGGAAAAGGGAGGCTACCAGAGGGAACCAACGAAATCATTGTGAAAATCGGCAAGAGAAATAAGCCATGAGATTCTCATGAGATGAGTAAGTCCATGAAGCATGCAGGAAAGGGAAGCGGCAAGCGGTAACTAGGAGCAGCAAAGTAAGTGAATAAGCACGAATATATAAGCATGCGTTATGTGCCAAGACTTTGAGTTCCATGTGAAGAAACTTATGAAACCCCTCCGCGTTGGGGGACTGTGGGTACTAAGTTTGAAACGGAACTTGTGCCAAATCCTCGTAGTTGTCGATATCCTGGAAGTCTCAAACTGAACTCCGATGAACTTTGCCTCAGTGACTCCCTTTACCTTGGCTGCCACATATTTAGAGAGCCATGATAGGAGTCTGACACGGCGGGCAACCAGTCCACGTCCTCAAGCAAGGCGGTATGAAACTGTCTTATTCTAAACTGGTATTCGACGTGCGACGTGTTGTTTCCATCTCTTTCCTATTCCATGGTTCAATCAGGGACTCAATGCACGATCTTTTATCCTCGGCGCAGCTTGAATCGACAGATTTTGAAGAGGTTGATTCTCCGAGAATAGCTTCTCATGAAAAACCACGGAGGGGTTGAAACTTTTTAACTGGCAAGACTCTGCATCTTTTGGCATCTCCCCACTCCTTTGGACCGGGGATGCCTTGCCAGCACAGCATGATCTACTAAACCTGGACTTCTCAGTCTGATCCTTCGGATCATTCTGTTCCTTCTCCTTCTGATCCTTCTGGTCCCCTTCAAGACCCGGGTGACCAAGGTGACCAAGGTGACCAAGCTGCCCTTGTCTTGAAGTTGTCGGTGTGGTCTTCGGCCTATTCGGAAGCGTCGGCTCTACTGGACAAATGCCAAACCTAGAAGGCTCCTGGGCCATCGGCGAACACCACAGCACAGCATCTGTTTCATCCGCCAAATCTGGTGGTCGCAGTGGTGGAGAAATGGGGACAGCCATGGTTCTTTTCAAATTTGATGCAATTTGGGTTGCATCTTCAGCCTGAAAGCTTCGGCTCACGGGTCTCAGTACCTCATGTGGAGGTGCTGAAGGAAACCACACCGAATTCAGTCGTCCTTGTCGTTTCGGGCGGAATTTGGATGTGGACATCGACTCTGTTGCGACCGAGCTTTGGACTTTTCCTGGAATGAAAAGACCACACGAAATCATGCCAGAAGTCTTCCGGCAGCTTGTTCTTTCTTGGAGATCTGGTCGAGTCAAGGCTAAATGCTTCTCGTGTTGCCATGTTGCATTTTCTCGCAGCAGCCGGTCAGTCTTGATATTTCGAGCATGTACCAGCCTAGTCAGCCTTTCTTTCTCCTTCTGTTTGTCTGAAATCAATGTTGGAGACCATTGCAAAGTGTTCGACGTTGCCAAATCTTCCCACTCTCCTGACATGCCAGCAAAAAGGAAATATGGTAAAAGTTTTGATGCCCGAGTCAAATTGGCAAAAGCAACCCACAAACATTGTCTATGTATGTCCGTGTAATTATCAGTTTTCCTTCGTGAGAATACACTTCCTACAATTTCCTACATATTTTTTTGTGTGATCTTGTGGAAACAAAAAGGTGGCCCCTTGTGGCACAGCCAAAAAAAATCACAAAAGAGTCCTCACCACCTCTGCAGTCTTCTCTCCATCACATGCTTTCCCCCTACCAAAAACATCGAAACGGTAAACACCTTAACTTATGAGTGCATACTATGCATACATATGCATACAACATCATACAACCAAAGTTGTCGTTGTGTAGAAGGAAAGTCAATCCCAGCCGCGCCAAAGCTTGGAACGTCGGAACCTTGTAACATCTTGCGCGAACCTACCGCACCCGCGGAACTCTGAAAGGTTGGAACCCTGCAGTACCTAGCAACTCTGAAACCTCGGAACCTTGACTAAGCTCCAAACCACCCCAAAACTCTGTTGGAAACCGCTGACCCGGAACCCCAAAATTATGCAAGCATACACTGCTGTGCTGTTGAGAACAAAATGTGACCTACAAAACCACTCTTAAGTTTTAAGTGCTTACATGTGCTTACAAATGCACAGTACGCACAGTACTCCTTGCATCTCCTTGCCAAGTTTCTCTGTTGTTCCAGAAGTCTTTGCAGCTGTCTGCGATCTTCAGGCGCGCCGCGGGGACGAAGTTTTGGATCAATGGCCCAGGTGGCCCAGGTTTTGGGCATTTCTTTTGGTGGCTCAAGACTCTTCACAGCTGCCTCAGCCATGCTGTCAAAGGCCGTTCTCAACAAATCAGCACGGCGTTGCATGCGGCAGTGCATTTGTGCTCCCACATTCACAACAGCTTCTCTGAGTTCTGATGACATCCGAGTTCGTGCATCCGTGGCATCCATGCGCAGCAAAACAACCTCGCTGGTGCAAACCACCGTGAAGGGTTCCACTTCGAATCCACCAAGTGTTGTGAGTCCAATCCACTGACCTTTACCGATTTCACCCACATCCTGCAAAAGACCGTCTTGACGCACACGGACTTTGCAAAGACCATCTCTAATAATCATCAGCCGCTCACATGCCTTACCTGCAACACAAATGACATGGCCACGTCGCGCTTGATACTCAGTAAAGAAACCACCAAGGGCTTGAGCTGCACCTTCTGTTGCAGACGTTCTGGGCAAGTATTCTCGCAGGAAGTTCACACGTTTCTGCTCCCGGGCAAGGTAGGCGGTACGAAGCTCTCTTTCAAACAAAGCCTTGCTAATGGCTCCCAGCTGGCAGTGTTCGGCTGCAATGATTGAGGCATTACGTCGGGCTCCATACAACAACCCTGTCTCTCCAAAGCATGCGCCGACATGAATCTCCTTCACCTTCGTCGCATTTGATAAGCCTCCGGTGCTTGGATCCACTGCAAATTCATCCTCCTCCGATTCCAGCGCATCACTGGCCATGCCACTGTCGTCACCCGGAGATTCCTGAAAGTTCCGACTCAAGACAGCTTTTGTCAGCAATTTACCTGCAGCTTTCTGGAACCGTTTGGCAGCACTCTGTGCCTCATCACTTGGGCCACTTGGATCTTTGTGCTCGGTTTCTCGGGCTTCGTCCTCAATTTGATGGCTCTTCGCAGGACTTTGAGTCTCATCATGTCGTGACTCCTTGGGGTCCGTTGGACGAACCCAAACACCAGCTGAACCTCTGAGCATGACGTAGCACATATCTGCAACGTCTCCCTGCTTCATGATCACTGAATGTTTGCTCATCTCCATGTACGACATAGCTCGGCAAATTTCTCGCAGAACTGAATCTTCTTGTTCCGTGAAGAATTTGTTGTTTCGTCGCATCAGATTCACCAAGAGCGTGATGTCCTCAGAGCTCCGCTGCTCAGGTGCTTTGAACTTCAAAGTTTGGATTGCGCGGTTCCTGTCCAAAGAGGCCTTGTCTACACCTTTGTTGTCTGTCTGGACGGTCAGCTTTCCCTGGAGTTGATGAGGAAGCAGGGTCTTATCAAGCCACAATAAGCGAGCCTCTTCCACTGGATGAAGGGTCAAGTCACCAGACATACCGCTTTCTTCACCCAGGAATACACCTGCAGGGGCCGTGAAGATCTCAATTTGCTGGTCTCCAAGTCCCGCTCGCACACTAAGTTCCCCCTGCAAGAGATAGCAACTGCGTTGGGAATCCAGGAGAACGTCCTCATCGAAACCCAAGAGTCGCAAAGTGGCCCACTGACATACTTCAAGTCTGACATATGAATCCAGAGCTCCGTAAAGGGGTTGCTTCTCCAATACGCTTGAAATCAGTTGAAGTTGCTGGAAAGATCGAGCACTGGAAGGCATTTGAAGCGCTTCTTCAAGGTCCAGGAGTTGACTTTGATCGCTTCGAACTTTCTCAGCGTTTTCCTGGTACTCCTCGACTTCAGATTGAAACACTTCCTTAGGAACTTCGATCAAATAACACTCTTCAGCAGCTCGGTACTGGCTCGCCCAACCTGCCCCAGCAGTGAACGAATTAAAAATATTTTAAAATTCTTTAATAATGTCTTTCATCTTCAGTTATATAATCAGTTTCAAACAAAGAAAAGAGACTCTTGTCCGTGTACATGCCTATCTATACATCAACAATCTTCATCTGGCAGCACATCATTCGTGAAAATATTGTATGGGGATGTATCGGGCACACAAGAAATTATCCCAATAATTACTACACTGTGAATTCCGAATCATGTCTTGGCACAGGCACTGAGACTTGTTAAGCTGTCAAGAGATGGGCAAATCACAGAAGGCAAAAGCCTAAAGGAAGCGCAGCTGGGTTTCAAGCATTGATGGTGGCATGCGAAACTGATTTGTGCCTCTAGAAACTGAGTAGAAAACTCTGGTGTGTCAAGCGAAAAAAAACTGCATTTTCCCGCTCATTACTGTATTTACATGATCAAGAGAGACGCGCCAACTGATTCAGGTGGACAGCTTGAGCAAAACCATATATTGAAATCCAGAAAATTAAGAAACATAGTGAAAACTACAGCTGTCCGCTGCATGAAGGAGCCTAAACTGTAGGGCAGGATCCAAAACTGAGTAGGACAAATCAAACATCACGAAACATTAATTTCAACGAGTCAGAGTCTGCAAAACGATGGTGTTCCACAACTTTTCCCAACGCCTGACCCACTTCTGCAGACTTTGAGGGCAGTAAGGTCCACGGCACCAAAGCCACAAGGCTGAGACAGCTCCCGCTCCGAAAGGAAAACAAGACCGGCCCTGAGAATTATCATGACAAGCCAAGCCATAATAAGAGGGAGAAAAACTTTACTCTACAATTCCATGCAGGTCCTATTTGTCCAATAATAGGAGCTTTCGCAGTTTTCTTCTATCCGATATTCACGAAGGACACAAACAGGCAATGACCGCGCCTCTTTCAACTTCACGATCTGAAAAGATAAAATCGCCTATAACAGAACCGAATGGCAGGAGCGAGTTCGAGGTCCTCCTGTCCTTCCTGTCCTCGTCTTGTGGTGAGTATTCCAGCTGGCCCTGGACAATCATCAGCCCAGACTCAAACATATCATCTTCTTGGGATAGCCAGCTGTGTGTGGGCAGCCTCTGGAGTCTGCCTTTGCTCAAAATGTTGATGCGGACTTTCTGTGGAAGAGCTCGCAAAGTGGCACATCTTGCCAAAGGAGTCTCTTCAAGCCACGAGTGATCTCGATGTGACAGGACTTCATGGGAAAAGTTTCGGGCCAGGAACGCAAAAACCTCCAGAGGTGCAAGCTCAGAGCGGTGCTGTTGGACATGACGTTCGTAGTCAGACTTGGAGAGGGAGAAACCTTTCCCAGCACAATGCACCACAAGGCTAACACTGCATTTCTTTCCTCCAGCAAGAGCCCATTCACTATGTCGCACCAGCTTGTCCCTAGGGATAATGTCCACACAAATAGGGATTTCTTGCCCATTCTTTTTCTCTTTTGCTTCCTTCTCATCTTCTCGACTGGGTCCTGCCAAAGCCAAAGCCGTCCTTGCTCCCACAACTGCATCTGAGCTTAATCTTTTCTCGCAACGGAGCTCTCCTTTCTCCAAAAGCCCTTCTGGCAATCGTCGCCAGGCAGTTATGGTTGTTGATAATGGCAGAAACACTTCAGATGGAACCTGACCTTCGAAGCTAAGAACATCGTTCTGTTGCACGCTTCGGACTTGCAGAGCGCATGCAATGGCTTCCAGTGTCTCTGGTGTGAAGGATGCAAAGGCATCCATGCGTCTCAGGTATCGGACAATCATTGAGACGTCAGAGATTGAACGAATTCCTGGCAACTTGGATGTCGCGTGAAAAGCTGCAGCACGGTCTCCTGCACATTGAAATGGAGCGCCAAACTTCTCCACAAATTCTTGATCCAGATCAACAGTTGCCACCAGCATCGAAGAACCCATCTGAGGGTTCTTTGTTTGCGGTATCCAGTTGTACCACGATGGCATAAAATTTGTCATGTCAATCATCAAATCACCTGGAAGCAAATTCCGGTTGAAACCTTTCCACTGCGCATCTCCGTGAATGAAAACGCGCAAAGAGGCCGAGCCACCAGATTGCCACTTGGACTCCTCGATAGCTACCTCTCCAAGCTCCCTGGCCTGCTGTAGAACTTTGGAAGAAAATGAAGCAATGGAGCTTCCGAATCTTGGAGCAGCGGTGGACAGTTTGGGCGACATTGGTGACGGTGGGGACGGTAAGGAGTCCCTGATAGCACTTTCGCGACCATCTCTTCGAAAAGCTGCCAATTTGAAACTGGCTGCGGCAGCTGCAAGCTTTTGAGACGACACGGCTTCAACAGCTTCGTCAGCTTCCTCCTGAGGCTGCAATCTGGTTGCAAGCCACTGCAGCGAGACTCCAGGGAACTTTTGAAGAGTCTTGTTTGTGCGCAGAAAACGAACCAATAGAGAGATTTCTTCATGCTCTGGAACTTCAATTTCCTCTTTCTCCTCTGACGAAATCCAGTCAGCCTCCAGCTCCGAAGCTACCGGAGCATCATCTCCTGCATTAGGAGAGCCGTTCTTCTTTTGTTTGGACTTGAGCTTCCTTCGCTGAAGTACAGACCACACTTGCTTCAGTTCAGCATCTGGCAAAGGCCCAGGTCTACAAACTACGAAATCTTGAAGAGCCATCAACGAGGCTTCATCCGTCAATGAAAGCTCAGTGGAACTACTTTGTTCCTGAGATCCAATGTCCTCATCAGTAACAGGCTCTTCATCTTTTTCATTATCTTCTGGAGCAAATCCACAACCCTGGTTCTTCCTCTTTGTCGCTGCTCTTGATCGCAAGCGAATCCAGTTCAGTGCTCCCTCAGTCCCAAACCGCTTTAGGACAGACATGCGAAAAAATCAGCATTTGATGCATTCGCCACGGTCTTCATGGCAAAATGCAAAGAAAAACTTGAACCATTGCAAACCACGCGAGTCACAACAATGTTCTTTTTCATCAAATTCTAGTCCTGGTCGAGATCTGTCTCGTCCTTTCATTTCAGTTGACATTTCAAGCACACTGTTGTGTTTCAGCATGCTCATGTCCAAAAAGCATTTTCAAACAATGCAAGCATAAGAATCCATAAGAATCCGGCCTGAAACCTCATTCTCTGTTTGCTCACGTGTTTCTACAGCCATGGACACACTGGCAGCCTGGCAACATCTGGCAACATCTGGCAACAAAGCGGAGAGATTCCAATTCTGCCCACCCTGGTGAAGCAGGCCAGCAGCACGGGGCGACCCCAATCTGCTGCTTCTGAAACCCACACGCCATTGTCAGCCTCACCGGTGCGGCTCCAGAGATGATCCGAATCAAACTTCCACATAATCTATGTCTATGTTGGAAAATGGCTTGAAAATGGATAGTCCATAAAACATCCATATTTGATTTTCAAAGCCTGATACTTCTGAGTGTGAAACCAGCCATTTCTCAAGTTTTGCATTCTCCTCCAATTTTCTCCTCTTCGCTGTTCCCCTGCCTGCGTAGTGTGGACAATTTGTGGCATCGATGCGCACAAGGACCACAAGGCAATCAAGGCCCCACGCAACATACATGGATTACACGGCCAGATTCTGACTAGCCTGTGAGCCTATTTGCTCTGCCTGAAACCTGAAACTCCACCTAACCAAATACATCAATGAAAATACATCTACAGTAAATACATCTATATACGTCTAAATACATCCAAAAAACGTCCAAATACATCCAAATACATCTAAATATATCTAAATAAGTCTAAATACATTCAAATCCATTTAAGTACATCCAAACACATCTAAGTACATGTATGTGCATCCAAATACGTGCACTTCTCTGCTATAACATTTATATGACCTCAATTGCTTTCGGAGTTACATCCACAACCTCCGAAGTGCACCGGACAGCATACAGTACGGGCTCGGCGGGCTCACCTTTCAACCACCTCTTGTTTCGAGGCTTGGCGGACTTGCCAGCCCTGTCAAGGTTGAAACTTCAACATGTGATGTCCCCGGATGTCCCCAGTACAACTAAGTTTTTCGCATTGAAACTTATTGAAACTCAAGAACCTGAGTAAACCAAAATCTAAGCAGCGGGCATGAGCTCCAAACCGGGGGTGGCAATGGTCTCACCAGTCAGCGACTTCTTGCCATCTTCCAAGTCCTCAAACTTGCAACAGGGCTTTGTCCCCAGCTTCCTGAGACGTGTGAAAATACTTTAGGACAGACTTGGCAAGTTGACAGGACTAGTTTTTTTCGTGGAGGAAGAGGTGTTAGCTCAGGCCTCTCCAGCCGGTGTTTTGGCAATCCTGGGCATGAGGAGACTCTCCCAGCGCTCCAGCTTGCAATTGAGCCCGGTGGTACCGCAGTTTGATATCTCTCTGCTTGGTGAGATCAAAAGTCGTCACTGATCATACACCTACACAACTGCACTGCTTTAAAGCCTAACAAGTTGGCGTCAGTTTTGCAAAGCCGGAGGTGTTCGTTGGATGCGGGTCCCTGCAGAATCTAGTGGTCGTTTGCCACTGAGCCTCTGCCAGACTATATGACGCTCCTGTGGAGTCCTTGGGCAGGCGATACACAACAAAACACACGGCCTCGTGCAGGCACCTAGGCGCACACTTAGGGCACACTAAGTCTGTACACTCTTCGACTGGCAAATCTTACAGCGCCTGAATTGTTGTCCGCATCTTGCGGACATTGTCAATCTAACACCAAAGTGTCTCTACATATCAAATGGCTATCAAAATATCATGTAAACAATGCTGTAGGTTTGTAGTTTCTGCCAACAGAAGCTGCTTGTAGGTTTCCTATCTCACAACCTCTGCCCTGCAAAAATACAAATCTAAAATGTCTAAAATCATCTCAAATCTTCTAAAATCCCTGCCCACATCAAATCTTTGGTTCTGAACGCACAGGCCTTTGACCAACTTCCTTTGGAAATGTCACTGACTCCAGTTCCTGTTCAGATGCCATTTTTGGTTCAGTTCCTGCTGCCGTTTTCCCTGAATTTTTGGATCGGCACCGATCCAGGCAGCGCCTTACTGCTTCATGAGTCTTCTGAATCAAGCTGGGCCAGCTGGGCCGTGTCCACAAGGCGGGGCTTCCTGAAAACTTCTCAAGGAGGGTCGGCAAACGTTGACAGCTCGGTACTTTGCTGGTGGAATTTTCGCCTTCGACGTTGTGCAAAAAGGAACCCAAAGCACCAAAGTATCCCTCATGCTGCAGGAAAAGGGCCTGAATTTGCTTACCTCCCAAGCCAGTTGCGCTGACGCGTCGCATGTTCGTTGCAATGGCTTGTCTGGCAACCTGGTTTTGTCTAAGGAAGTTGCCAGTAAATACAATCCGTGGTATTGAATGCAACCTCGAGTTTAGGAAAGCAATCTGACAAATGTTTTGGGAAATCATGGTGATGAGCGCATTCAGAATCGCTGCATCATCTCTTTCCTTGCTGCCTCTCCCAGCTTTGGCAAAAAAGGACGCAACCAAGTTGCCCGGAAGCTTTCTTCCCCCGGTCAACTCGTAGTCTCCGCCATAGATATCTTCAACCAAAAGATTCAACTTGGATGCATCACCAGCTACGGCCAAGCAACTGGCTTCTGAAAACTCCTTACAATCTGGGCACAAAAGATTGCAAAGACCCCAGAATGTTCCCCCACCCAAGGCTGATCCACTGATTCGTTCGAATTTGTCTGTGCCGTCCACTTTCACGATGCTCACCCCAGAGCCAATGTTTACCAGAATGAAAGGGAATAAGTTCACAGGCTGGAGGAAGCGGCACTCAGATTCAAAATGTGGTTGGGTGCTTTCTTCGCTTAGCCAGCAAATTTCATCTGAAACGGGCTGTCTGAGAAACCATGAAATACCCTTCACGACGACCCCAAGTTCGTCCACGGGCTTCAAAGAAATCCCAAGCCTTTCTGAAAATAAGGAGGCATACTTGTATGCCCCTCCACCTGTTGTGTAGATCTCGTCAATGTGATGATGCAAGTCTTGCGCTGCAAGAAGAGACACAAAGCGATCCATTTTCTCCGACTGGAAGCAAAGGAAATGAAAAACTCCCTGCAATTCCTCATCGTAGAATGCTAGCTCTTTGTCCTGTGCCCCCCAGAATGATCCTTGACGACTAAACACAAAATCTTGGACATCTCTATGGTCCTCACTTCTGACAGCTTCAACGCCCAAGCTTTTGATCACTTGGGCAAATCTGCCGTTGCACCAAGAGGGTCGAATCTCGGACTCAAAAAAGACGAGTTTGGCCAAGGTGCCACCGATGTCCAGGCCCAGTCGACTGCCAGAATGACCTCCCCAATCAGCATTAACCACCATGGCCGCACAAAGGAGGAATCCTGGGCAGCTGGCGCCTGGTCTCTACACAAAAATTGACATGTTCTGCTGAAGCCAGAAAATCATGGCAGATGATAGCAAATTGGCAGTAAGGCAAGAAACCACCAGCAACTACTAAGATCTACCAAGAGCGTTCAAGCAAGACCAAACCTGTTGAAGATAAACGGAAGTTGACAGGATGTGTCGAATTTGTATCAGCGCACGGTGCAAGCTGGCCTGGGCTTCGGAACGGTGAATCCATCAAGAGCAGGATACCTTGCTCGGTAGCACGTCCAACTGGTCCAACTCTAAGAGCCGATTGATCCACAAATGTTGATTATTTTTTTTCAACCATTAAATCACAACTAAAGCCGAGGTTCGACCCCCAGACTCAGACAGTGGATCTGATCTTGAAATCTCTCCAAGGCTCTTGGTCCGGTTTCTAATATTGTGGAATTGGAAAAATGTGCTCTCCCTGCTCCCTACTTAGGATGCAACTGTGGTGTCTCCTTGTTCTCCTCCTTCACCTAACAGTTGTTTAATATGTTTTTTGACTTGGCAAACATAACCCGTTGCACATTGGCAGACCATGTGCTTGCAGACAGGCCTTCAAGTCGGGAAGGGGTGGTGGCCTCGGCAACATTCAACTCAGATGACTGGCATTGGCTGCTGCGGTTTTTCTGAGGTTTCTAATAGGTTTCTGAGGTTTCAGCTTCATGTCTTCTATGGTGGCATCGTCTTCCTCCATTGGGACCAGCCTCAGATCTGGTTAAAAAGTGGCGTCATTCTTGGTGCGCTGTGCTCAGGCGCCACACACGACACCGTCCAAGTCATCAAGCTTGGCGTACAGCGTCAAGCCTGCAAGATTTCTTTGCAGCAGCAAATGTTCCTGTGGATTGTCCCCCATCTCCAAATTCAGTGGTGCGAGTTCAAGTTTCCTCGGACTGTTTTGGCACTCGTTCTCACATTTTTCCAAATCCATCTGTATTGCATGTGGTCTCCTTGTTACCCCCCTTACGCACATTAGTTTAATGTTGCACTGGGCACCTTCTGTGACTCAAACAGGACCCCAAAGACGGTGAATGTGTGACAAAGAATCTGACCACTGACGTCCAGGGCCTCTCGATGTAACCCTGGAAGTTCTTGAAGAGGTGCCTGTGATATGGGATCTGTCTTCAGATTCCTCTGCATACAGTATTACAGGTCAGTAATTATTCAAGTAGCATAGGAACATCATAAAGAATTGCCAAAATATGCCAAAATGACAGTGGCATGGAAAAGCTGCCGATCAGTGGTTGGGACCACATCCGCCTCGACCTGCGAAATTGCACCATGCCTCTAACCTTGTGAAGCACCTCAAGACCAAGCAAAATGAAAGGTCAGATGCATCCACAAATGGACTGCCTGAAAGGGAATTTTGTGAGTAGCAGCTTCACAGATAAGTAGCAGACATGAAGCCCACAAGAACCGCTGCGAGAATGCAAGACCTCTCCCGTGACCAGGTCTTTCCCCTGTCAATTCAAAGCTGCTCTCCGACTCTCCGACCATCTCTATACACAGCTGCCACAGCACCAAGCTGCTGCCCGCCTCAGCTTAGCGGATCTCCTTTGTGGCTCCTGCTAAGATGTTCATCTCCCGCTCCACAGATCTCCACACATCTCCACACATCTCCACACACTCACAGTCCTGTGGCACCATGGCCCTTGGAGCCCTAGTCCCAATTTGTAGTCTTTCTTCGCCTGGGTACATCAAAATGCAAATGGCAAGCGCTCCATCACTTTTGCCATTGAAACATGAGACATATCTACCCCCAAGCTTTGGCACCACATGTCTCAACCAGACATCCGAAAAGAACTAATGATGTCAACATAGTCCCATGATGTCATCATGATGTCCCATGTCAACACAGAAACCTTCCAGGTCCACTTGGAGATGTCCTTCTGAGGTTGGCACAACCATCCCATTGCCAATTCATGCTCGGAGGCAGAGCGATGGGTGATTGGATGGCCGATAAAGCAGGCTGCTGGGGCTGCTGGTGTGGCTTTGTTCCCAGTACCCCAAAAAACGAAAACAAAACTTTGCCGGGCGGCAAATAAGCATGCCAATCAGTGCTCACTGCTGCGCAGATCAGCTGCTAGGACACTTCTTATCCTCCGTTTTAATGCATGTTCACAACATTGACTGGTTTCTTGCATGTGCCCACGAGATTCCACAATGTTCTTGGCTGTTCTATGTAGCAATGATTTTACTCAAGCTGATGAAAGATATGAAATTGTCATGCTGAGTTTCAAAATCAAAACGACACAGTGCGACACAGCACAAATTAATCTGAACTTGCCGCGCTACAATAGCTGCTACAAAGCTTCCCTCACTAAGACGATGCGAATCCGACTCAGTTTTCTTGCGCTGTGAGGCCCGGTCTCACTGGGCAACCGAAGTCCGCAAATGTTGGACATCTATGGAAATGGGAAACTCAGCAGTGGAGAACTTGATTACTTGATTTTCTCTCAACCGCTTCACCAGAATGCTGTAATTGTATGCAATTGTCACTTTGGAAATCCAATCCGAGCTTCACAGGTGGCAGCTGGCTCGTGCCTTTCTGGGGGAGTGCAGCATGCCAAAACAGGGACGTGGAAATCTAAGGGTGAGCATAGGAAACAGCAGGCAAGTCATAGTATGTCATGGTCGCATTCGCAGGAACTTCCCTCAAAACACCTGCTCGCTCACCCACTTCAAAGGAGGATCTTGGCTACTTGGTCAAAAGATTCCAAATGAGATTCTTTGTAATCTCGACATCTTGAGTCATCTCAGCTGCCATGCTTGGCATGGCGATCTGAGGATATTGGTATTTGCCACATGGCTTGGCCTATGTGTCAAAAAGTGAACAAAAAAAAAACGAGGAGAATAGCGAGTTCGCTGAACAGCTTTAGCTGAATAGCACACATGTGCCTGGAATTGTAGGAACATGGTTCCACTAAGCTGCAACTTGTCTACCTCATTCTCCAAACTCACCGATCCATGATCTTCTCTGCCTGAAAGTGTACTATGGATCTCGAACTGCATACGAACAAACTCACCCTGCATCAAACTCAGGGTCTAATCCACATCACACACGGAAGATTCATCAATAAATTAAATACAGCTCCGAGATTCTCCCAGTTAGGCATCCGAACCTCGAATTCTAAGTTGTGCTGAGCTCAAAGCAAGCGAAAGATCCAGTTTCAAGTCTTCCTCATCAATTTCAATGTCGAGGTTTCCATCATACCTATATTGGGAAGCTCTAATCCCCGGTCACTTGAAGAGGGGATGATGGGATTCACATCTCAAACCTATCTGCATGAATTTTTGTATGTATGCTATCTACGTGTATGCTATAGAATACGTGTTTAATAATTTTGAGCCCGTTGAACCATTTCGTGTAAGCCTATACAACTATCACCTCACGCGGGTTTGGGGCATTGTTCATTTCAATCTAATGCCTATTCACCCCGCTTCGCGTGGGGTGGCCGCCCACACCGCAGGTTTATTTCGGTCCGTGAGAGGGGCTAAGGGTGGTTTTCCCCTGTGGGGGCTCCCCAAGCTAAGAATTTTCACTTTCCCCCC
>Ga0126342_10010736_pt1 | contig 16397 bp, 14 predicted proteins | sample Cyp1metagenome_FD_92528 | JGI IMG/M metagenome (GOLD analysis project Ga0126342, IMG submission 92528) | Coral microbial communities from Lord Howe Island, Old Settlement Bay, Australia - Cyphastrea 1 metagenome | ecosystem: Host-associated > Invertebrates > Cnidaria > Coral ... | reverse complement strand
TTCTGTATATTTTGTAAATAGCGCAAATAGTTCTAAATAGTTTCTGTATAAAATTCCCATTTTAGTAAATAGTTTCTAGCATATTTAGCTTTGAACAGACAAAGAGGCCAACCCACGGCCTAAATAATCACTGCTATTCTTTCGACTGTTTGAACACTTCTGATATCAACAGATTGCATCCCCATCTGCGGCGTCCCCAGGGCACATGGTCATGGAGCCAAAGGCAAAGAGTAGAGCAAACTTCTGGGGCGCAATGACCATGACCGGCAAAAAAGAGAAGGACTCGGCCGCGGCGCGACGTGGTGCGCAAGGGCAAGGGCCTTTTTTTTGAAGGTGAAGTGGCAATGTTTCTCATTGTTTGTGACTATGCTTCAAAAAGAAGCTATGGATAGTTGATCCATTTTGTACAACCATTATTAATATGTGTATGAATCTACATGTACAAATATTGCGTATGTACAAAAAACATTGTCTAGACTATGCAATCATTAAAAATATCATAAACAAACATGTATATATATATATATATATAGACTGTAGTCAGACTGTATAGATGTTAGATAATGTCGGAATATGGCAGTGTGTCAAAACCTTGTACCCCTGGTGAACATCAAAATAGTTGGTAAATGGATGTTCATCCCCCTAAAAATGGTATTAATAGGTATTGATCCATAGCCATATGTCGGACATGATCATCTTGTCACCATCGGGGGGTGCTATGACCTGCGACCTGCGGATGGGCCCCGCGATGAGGCGATGTTAACAGGGCACCATTGCGATGAGAAAGACACCGACCAGGAAAGTTCCGCCGAACCTCGGATGGGAGCCAGCCAAGTTGTGCTCATTTAATGGCCATATGCTCCATGGTGCTGGAATATTTACCATCATTTGCCCTAAACATCACCCACATGTATGTAAATATACCATACATGGAGCATATGGGATGGATTTTAATGGTAAGTTTAGGGGAAAATGAGGAGAAAACATGAGAAAGCATGGAACTTATTGGTGGTATCCTATTCTTAGACACCTAACTTTGGAGCTTGGGAGACTTTCAAAATCACCTTGGAATCGCTTTAGAGACATTCTGGGAAAAATCTTCGCAACTTGAAGACAGGACGATTGCACTCCACCACTTGGAGGCAGGAAAACAAACCTCAAATTGGTTAATATCCAGGATCTTCAAACACAGCGTGGCCTTAGATTTTGATCCCTACATATCCCTACCCAACTCTCAACCACACTAGTTCCACACCACCACAATCCCCAATCACTGCTCCCCCGGAACACATCGCACTGGGGTGCTGTGGCCCCCCACTGCGCCAGCTTTGCTGGCGACAGCGCCAAGCTTCCTAAGCCCTTCAGCCCCTCACCCGCCTGTCAACGATCGTGGAGGCTGGATACAGAAACAAAACAAGAAACTGAACAACCGTGTCTAATCCTCATACAGAAAAGGTGTCAGGATGTCCTATTTTTCTGTCCATCCGTTGACCAAACGTCGGGTCCTCGCCTGTGCAAGTTTGTCCTTGGCCGCCCCTGCCACGCTTGCTGCTTTATCCTCAGCTGCAGGTCAGCTGGAATGAGAATCACGAGCGACTGTTCATATGCATTCAATTTTACCACTTGCATCCAAAGATGCAATACACCGCATCAGCCTTCAGATATCATGCTAAATCCTTGTTCAATTAAATAACGTTGAATCACATTTCGTTTGGCTTAAAACTTCAGTTTTGCCAGTGAAATCACGTGAAATCCTCATCTTTGCGAATTACACCAGATTTTTTGATGATCAAAGGTCCCTTTGATTATAACATTAGTTATATTTAGTTATACCATCATATTATTGTTGGTTATACCATCAACATCATAATGTTGCTTCAATCCAGATTGGCCCGGCAAAATTTCATCACCGGTCTACGATGGTCTCGGCCCACAGCGGCCTTCGCTTCCTTGGCTTTGCTTGCGGCTTCGCGGCTGGCTTCGGAGGCCTTGTTGGCGGCTTTGCTGCCCAAGTCCTGCGGCTCCCTTGGAGGGTTGGTGTCCTCTCAAATGGCAAGTTAAATATGGCATATGGGGGGGAACCCGCAAACCAAGTGAGGCAAGTTGAATAGGAATTATATATATATATGGAATGATTCATGATGATTAGTTGATTAATCATCAAACCCGATTTTCAGATCATGGAGAAAATGCTGGTGGAATTTTAGGGAGAACACATCTGAAAAAATGGCGAAACTTCTTAAGATTCGGTATTGAGTAATACTATTAGATTAATATTATCAGATTAATATTAGTATCAAATTAATTCAATGTTACTAATCAGATAATTCAATGTTAATTATCAGATGGATTAATATTATTAATATTAGTATCACGCGGATTGGTTTGGATGTCGGGGCATTGACAAACATGGGTATATGACTTGCAATGGTTGTATCATGTTGTATCATCCATGTTGGGCGTGTAAAAATTCGGTGTGAGTTCGTCTCAAGATGGGCGAACAAACTTGTCTGTGACAAACATTCTCAGCAATTGACAATTGGTCCCTTCCTGAAATACAAATATGGTTTGTCCAAAACTGGGAGATACCCCGACTTGTGGCTATTTTGAAACAGAAAATGATGATCAAGCATGGGTTTTGGGGGATACCCACACACACATCAACCTGTAAATGGCAATGTTTATGAGAACATGATGATCAATAATCAATAATATTCAATCAAATGATTATCACATGCATATCGTTTCGTTTTTGCCTACAATTTCATAGGAGCCTGTTACTTAGGCATGTCTTAAGAACTGGGTGCCATCTTTGTTGTATCATTTCCGAAGCCTTGTGGATCCTTGGGTATTACCCTTTACCTTTGTGGCTTTGATATGTTTTGTTCTTTCCGGATAAATTTCTGTGGATCAACCCTTCTCCTTGGCGATGGCCGAGGCTGCCTCAGATATCTTTCTGCTGGCAAAACATCATGAGGACTCTATGGGCCTCATCTGAAGAATTCGATTCTAACCCTCTTACAATCAGCAGTTGGTCACATTGTTACGTAACATCTCCATATGACCATCATTTTGTTCAATGGACACCATATGTCTGCCCGCAAGACACCAGTGAATCGTGCGAAAAAAGTGCTAGCCTCATGTTCCTCAATCCTGAATTCATTTATAACGGTTTTCCTGAAATCTCCCAGTGAAACTTATGCAAAGATCAGTGAAACTTTGATGACCCAAAGGATAAGTTTCCATCGGTTTCGGCCTTAGAACCTACCAATTTCTGGTAGCTCTACCTCCCGAGCCGCGCCTTGCCACGTTCCGCAAAGACCTCGCGCGCCTGACTGGCGCGGTCGGCTGCTGCACCGAGACCTTTCGCCACCTGAGGCGGGCCAAGGATCATCTGAGTGACGTCTTGACGCAGATAAGATATTCTGGTTGGTGGTTTTAACATGGTTTAACCATCTTGAAACATATTAGTCAATGGGAAGGATTATCCCATATATGAAATGGAAAATAAAATTCATGTTTGAAACCACCAACCAGTATTGATAATCAAACCCCCCAAAAAAAAATGGAAAATAGTAGAAACATGTAGAAACCCCTACTACATTCATGGTAAAATGTATTCCTTTTCCAGCACCAAAGGGTGGTAATCCACAGATCGGACACGGCTGGGCTGCGGGCGCCACTTTGCCAGTCCTGTACTTGCCTTGGAGGTGGATTCTGCAGAGGCAACTCGAAGTTGCGCAAGCGTCAAAGGAATGTCATCCTACTATTTTGGGGGATTCTTGAATTAACTGAAGCTTGCATGGAAAAAACATAATTCCACTTAAATATCGATTAATTATAGTGTTTTCATGATGTTTCACTATGTTGCATGATGTTGCATGGATCCATGTGTCAGGCGAGCACATATCAAAACGCAAATCCATGACATTCCATGACCGTAAACACTGGCCTGGGGGCTGATTTTTAGCAACCAAGCACCCATGGAGCACTCCGTGAAACTCTACATGTAACCCATGATACGTCCACCAATGTCCACGACTTGTTTTTGCTGCTCAGTGCGAGATTTCAAATTGTAATTACTCTCTCTCTCTCTCTCTCTCTGGGAATGCAGTAAAAGAATAAAAGGCCAAAATCGGTGACTGTCTTCCTCCTGCAAATTCAGCAGAATTCAACATTTCGCAAAACTGGGGTTTGCATCAAGAAAAGAATCCCTCAATCTGGCAATCAACCATGGGAAATTCCCCCATTTATATAGTTCGATGCTTTTTCCCATGTCTACGCCCATTTATAGGGACTTCCCAGCTAGCCATGTCTGACTCAGCATTGTTGCGGCCCTCTGGGCTGCCGGGACTGTGCAAGGTCCGCGCTCTTGGCTTTCTCGGCTGCCTCGATGACCGGGGAGGTAGGGATGCACAAAACTTGGAATGTACCTGGTAAACCTGGCCATTCTCCATGGCTATGTTAGATTACCAAAGGGTATACCTACCATGTCATAGGGGCAACTGGTATACTTAAGCAACTTGAACTAAGATGAACTAAGGCCATTTTTTTCACTGTCGCTCCTTCTTGATGACCATGCATTGGTTGAGTGGCAGTAAAGGTCCGCCAAAATTCCACGTTTGCGTGGTCCATGTGTTTTTTTTGGTCATTCAATCCATGGGTTTATCATTATTTTTCCCCTTAAAAATACAAACTGATCATACTGTTCTCTCTTTAAAACGCATCCAGGTTCAGTGCACAGACATCTCCATCATGAAATTACCCTCCGCTAATCATGCGCTAAAGAGTCTCCCATGAATCGATAATTTTCCAACCTTCCATGTTTGACACCGCGGGTAGCTGCGTTACCACTTTTGGGACGCAAACTCAGAACAGTCTCGCAAGCCTTCTCAAGATTCTGTTTCGCCTCCTCCGCTGCTGATGCAACCTGGGCTGCTCCCTTGAGTCCCTAATGTAATGGATGCTGGATACCTCAGCCGATGTGGCATGACGTACCAATCAAATGATATAATGTTGGTAAAACAATGCCATAAATCATCCCCCAAATCACCATTGTTATAGCTGGTATAAATCATTCCGAAATGGGTGGTTTATTCTTGTTTTACCTACAATTAATCTAAGTCTAAAATTGAACATGGATCACTGTAGGTCTCGTCCTCATGTTGAACATGTTCATCAGGAATTTGTTCGTCGTCGCTAGTTTATTCCAAGGTGGTTGTACACAGCGTAGTGAAACATATTCACTTAAGGCTGTCTAGCCTTTTCCTCGCTCTTACTTCAAAGGATGTAGGATGTCAACTTGTCATCAAAAGAAAATTGAAAACACATTCAAAAACCAAGAAAGAGGAGACTTTCCATTGAGTTCTTCAACATTATCACAGAAATCCCGATCAAAAAACGAGAAGAAACACCAACATCACCAACAAATATAAGATAAATATAGGTTTGTCTGAAACTCAGGTACCCCAAAATTTCGTTTCTGTTTTTTTCTTCCAAAATGTCTCTAGAGAAATGGCTAGCCGAAAACTGGTACCTCGGGTCCCCTGACGGACTTCCCTAATCGGCTCGCCGCTTTGGAGAAGTTAGCCCAGGTGCCCTATAGGTGCTGAAAAACATTGAGGTTTTTGGTGGGAAAAACATAGTTTTTGCTGGGAAAACCATGGTTTTTGGTGGGAAAACCATGGTTATTGGTGGGAAAACCATGGTTTTTGGTGGGAAAACCATGACATGTTCTGGTTTCACCATGGTTTTCATGGTAAGATGAGAAGAAATCTCTGGAATTTCCCATGGGAACATGAAGTCTTCGCTTTCCTGGACAAGATTTAATGCAACGAACAGGGATTTACAGTAACGCAGGAATCATAGGGAATTTCCTGAGGAAAATGATGGGGATTTATATACCCATAGTACATGGATTTACGGATTTACTTTTGGGGCCGTTTGTATCTTGCGCAAATGATGAGAATTAAAAGAACCAGCTTAAATGGAATCGGGCGTTGCTTGGAAATTTAGACGAGGTGAGGGGTTTTCATAATTCAGAGAGAATATTTGATAGGTTTTTTATGGTTTTGTCATGACCCAGCGTTGCAAGATTTGGATTTTTCTGTGGAAATCCAGAGCTGGAAAAGTCACACCTCCCTCCTAGAAACAATTTATCACTTATGCCTCACTTGTGAAAGCAGATGCGAACACCCCCCGAAGCACGGGCGCTACCCAGTCATGGCGAGTCATAGTAACACGATGTTGGTTTTATATGATTTAATATAGTTACTGTTTTTTGTGGTTGTCCCTGGTTTGGGTCCTTATGTTCTTTGTTGCAGCGGTAATTTCCCTTGTTTTCTTGCAAGTGTCCACAGTTCTGGTGCTGCCTTCTTGCTTGTTGCGGCAAACATTTCTTCTCACTTGGTTTTGGAATTATTGTCCACAGATGTATATGGCTGTCTTTTGTCTTCAGTAGCCATGATCTTACCGTGGGATTATGCAAAAATATCCAAAATAGGGATATCACAATTTTTACAGCCAGTAAACAATGAGGAACGTGATGTTCTCTCGCATGAGATTCCGCGAGATTTCGGGAATTCACAAAAAAGAAACGAAACACAAAGTTGGGCCCATCTAAGTAGTTCGACATATCCCCAATCAAAACCCTATACCCTCTGGTAAACGTTTACATAACCATGGAACGATCCACCATTTTTTTTATGGGAAAACTCACTGTAAATGGCCATTTTCCATAGCTTTTTGTATGTTTAACCAGAGGGTAGGTATTGTAGTGAACTAAACCACTTGGCTATCGTTGAGGGGTCCCACCCTACCAGCCACCGCCTCGCCCTTCTCTTCATCAACGACGGCCTGGTTTTCACATCTGGTCATTGCTGGGAATCTCAAATCCCCCAAAATTCAAATGGGTCGATCAACCATCAAGATACCCTCTGGTAAACTAACATAACTATAGAAAATCACCATGTTGAATAGGTAAACTATCTATAAATAGGCCATTTTCCATAGCTATGTTAGTTTACCAGGGGGTAGTTGGTAGGATAGGGGTTGAACCACCAAACATTGGTATTGAACCAGCCGAACTGCGGATTTGAACGAATAAAAATAAAGATACTGGATTCTCTCACAACATGAGGCCACAATTCATGATTTCATATAGATCCAACATGATCCAACACTAGACAAGGGTTTTGATTGGGGGTGGTTAATCATGGTCAATAGATACAGACGGATGTTCTTCTAGGTTCATGACATCCACTCTTCCAACTTGCAGGCCCAACGCTACACGGAAAAAGAACGCCGTTTCCTGGACTGCATTTTGCTTTGCACCCTTCTCCTTGAAAGAACACAATGTGTAAGATGTGGTGCTACAAGAACGTTAGTTCGTACTTTACTTCACATATCGTACATAATTGTACACATATGGAGGTTTCCAAAGTCATGGAGGTACCCCCAAATCATCCAAGTCATTGAAACCGATTGAAACCCATGGTGCCTGTGTATCATACCTATACGGGATCCCGCCTCGGGCGTCTCCTCCTTGGGAACGGGGTCGTATGCCACCTATGTCGGCCCACCAGGGATGAGTGCACAGCTTGAGTTGACCCTAGTGCCTGGGCACTTAAGCGGTTGTCTCAGCAAATTGGGAACCTCATTCCATTACATTTAGTAGGGTTCAATGGGATATTAGTACACTGGGACGTTAAAGTCAGTGCATATGTGGAACCAAGGTAAAAACTGCATGGGACGCCACGCATTCAGGAAGTCAAACAAGTCAATGCAACCAGGTCTAAAACTGCATGGGACGCACTATGTAAGCCCAGTTTTGTTTTGAAGCCCAACAATTTGACAGGCCCACATTGGAAAAAATATTACCAGAATATGACCCAGGTGACTGGGGGTTGGCCACGGCTTCCATGGAAAACTGTAAACGATTTTCTCACAGGAAGGAATCATGATATACGAATCATATAGGCGATTCATATCCTGATTATCCTGTATAATCGCCATGTTTATTCATGTAGGATGTTTGAATCATCAGTTTTGGTTGTTAAATCACCATTCGACCACCCCATTTCAACAGAGCCTCGCCGAAGGCCTTGCGTGCTTTCTCGGCCCAAGAGCCCAACCTCGGTCCAGTGGAACGAAAAACAACATCGCTTTGAAACATGCCCAAAAGAACGGTTGGTGGATGTGGGTGATTCATGGTTGCCTTGTTGGTGAAGTTAGTTGGTGAAGTTGATTGGTTCATGGGTAATATCATGATTGGTGGATGTTGATGGTCAACGGAACACCTATGCACACAATGGTTGGCTCAACCATGGAGATTCCCACACTTCATTCATGGACTATCAGACTATAAGATTCACCAACTGGCAATCTTAGGGCAGCTTCATAACTCTAGAACTAATCATCCACCAACCCCAGGATTCTTGAAACTGCTCATCTAGCTTTGGGGATCAATACTGATAATCACTTATTCACTGATTTCTTCAGCAATGCTTTCAAAACCACACTGCGACATGGATGGTCCCTGCACAACCTGCCTCTTTTGGCGCAGGTGAAAAGTTTGCGATCGAACTTTTTTTTGTTCAGCCATGCCTTTCAGGAACTGTAGAATGGTCCCCAAAGTGCATGCAAAAGTCCATAAGCACTGGTAAATTGCAGGGACACTCATTTCCAAGCTATCTCCGTTTCTATCAAACATCTACTCTCTCTCTCTATATATATATATTTGGAGACCATTGCAATGCTTGCAGCTACCAGGACTAAAGAGAGGGGCGCACTGCTTACCTGCCATCACCAGCGAATTCCACTGGAGCGACAGCAGCAGCACATCCAAATGATCAAGTGGCCCCAGGATGGGTTCGGCTGGAAGGAAGCAATGAATGTGGGAGAGAAATTTTGATTCCTACTGATTTTGAGTTAGATAGAATCCATCAGTCAGATCAACCACTGCATATTCAGTGCCGGCATGGTTCACATTGGTTTGTCTGAAAATGGGACATACACCCCAAAATAGCCAGTTTACCCGTAGAAGGAATAATGATGAATTATACACACCCGCTGGATGAGGTACGAGTATCCTCTGGCAATCAAACATTCCAATGGAAGATTCCCCATTTATAGATTACTTTTTCCGTCAAAACCCCCATGTTTGATTCCTGGAGGGATCTGGAGGGTATTATTTTCGGACAAAACCAGATCTTCCCTGGTTTCTTTGATGGCCACTTGCCTCAAAGCTGCCTGACTTTTTGAGTGAAAAAGCGGACGGCTGAGCACCGAGTCTTCTCTCAGCGCGTTGCGCATATTTTCACCATCAAATCTGAGAAACAAGGATTTCAAGAAACAAAAACACGAACAAGCGTCAAAAATACATCTGAGAGTCAGAAAAAACATCCAAATCTCTGCTTTAACAAACATGTCGCCAACCTTTCCATACCGAAAACACCTCGCTTTTTCGGCTTCGCTGAGCCATTCATCGCCATTCATCGCCATTCATCGTCTCACGCTTCCTGGGTCCAGGGACTCCACGTCTTGGCATATTGGTCTCCCGCACATTTCCATAGCTGGACTTTGGCTCCGTCGAAGCCGTTGTTGCCATCCACCACCTGCGGTTGCAAGGATCGGATTTTCCCCGAAAGTCTGGGGAAAAAAAACCCAATACTAGTTGGAAAATGATCTGGAATTACATCACCGCAAAATTGTGGCTTTAAACCCACTGTCCCCATTTTTGGTTATAAATCTCACCATTTTTGTTGGTCTAGAATATTCTAGAATGTTTAAAACTTGTACCAATCATTCTATTTTACTGCAGGGCGGTTAATCGGGATTCCCAGCTCCTGGATTATTGAAAAAAATGTGACATATTGGGTACAAGGTAGGGGCCCCTATAGTAGTTATAAGTTGATTTATAAACATGCTTATAAACCCTATGAATGCTATAGCACCAACTCAGCTATCTAAATCCCGTGAATTCCCATGAAATCACCATTTTTGCTGGTAAAATCCTCAATGTTAAGTTCATATTAATAAGCAGCCCGGAGTAATCAACGCTCACATTCCAAAAAATATTTGGCAATACTACTTTGGTTTGGTCCCTCCCAATTAATAAACATGTGCGACACCCCCCATTAAACAACACCCTGCTCAGAAATCCTAATTTTGTGGTAGTCAGGATATATGTTTTTTTCATTATTTCGTTAATGGTTAGTTGGTTTTTAATGGCTAAAAAAGTGTAAAGGGATGTCCCAGGCCCAATCTCACCATCTCACCCCATTGGATATTGGGAGGGAGGTTGCCACTGAAAAGAGAAATCTCGACCCATTGGCAGGCAGGTTGGTCGTTTTTTGCATGTGACAAGCCCTAGTTTTTTAATTGGGGGGGACTCTTACCTTCTAGAGGAGGGGGTGATTATTAATACGAACTTAGCATCTTTGGAGCACCCCACCAGCACCAGCCAGGTCGCCATGCAGTACTCCTTGTCAGTGGCTTGTGCCGCAATCATTCCACTGCAGCTGCCACCGAAGTGACTCCTAAAGCCGTGACTTTAGAATTTTGCGGAACCAAAACAACAGTGCCGTAGTGCGGTACAGCAAATTCACCACTTTTTCAAGTTACTGTATGGTTTCAATAGCCTCCAAACTAGTCACAATTGAGTAAATGAAGTATGTTTTTTTGTCGATTTGACAGCTTTACATCTCATGTACTTCACATGTCACAACTTTTCCCAGCTATGCTGCTGCTTTTCGATGGCTCAGGTTCACTCAACTTCAATATATCTATAGTCTATATATGGGGGTGAGTTGTCCAAAACTGGGGCATATTATATCCAAATGTATGGCTAATTATTCAACTAGTTGTTGTAGTTATCATAGGGGAAAACATTATCAATCATCACGTTTATCAGGTCGCTCCCAACACCCCAGATACAATGGGCAGATAAAGAACTAACATGACTATCCCCCTCCCTCGTGGGTATCATTTTCCGATAATTGGTCGCAGTAACCAAGTTGATGGCCCCTCAAAAAATGGGTACCCTCTGGTAAACTAACATAGCTACAGCTATTGAAAATGGCCATTTATAATCATTTATAGTGGAATTTCCCATTAAACATGGTGATTTTCCATAGTTCTGTAAACGTTTACCGGAGGGTATCTCAGGGTATCTCGGCGACTGCAGTCGGTTCAGTCGATTCGGTTGACTCGGACCGAGGTGCCACAGGACCCAGTCTTGCATCTCATTGGAATCATCGCATTTCCACCTGGCAACTGCGGTTACCTTCGGTGGTGGAAGAGGTCAGAAACGGTAAAAAAAGGGCACTTTTTTGAGAGGTCAAAAGTCTGACTAGAAGGTTGCCACCACCACTCTAGTACCAAATGTGTTCACATTTCAAATTTTGAAGGTGTCACGGTACATGATATTGATCCTTGTTTTTTCTTCCGCATGGTCTTGTCTGAACATTTCCTATCCCCAAATCCCAAATATTGCATTATTTTGTCATTCCACATTTTCAGACACACCAAAATATGCTGGTTATATCCCCGAAGTAATATCCCATAGTTTTTACCCACTCCTCACGCAAATTTTGAAAGGGTGAAACACCATCCATGGACCACCCATCAAGAACAAATGAAAAAAACTTTGGTTAACTGGTTATATGGGATTTCACCGTCCATCTGAACATGGTGTCCACCATCCATCAATATCCTTGCGTGTCGGGGAACAATTGAATCTTGGCACCATTCTTGAAGTCATCGTTGTCAACCACCACGCAGTACTCAGGATTAAAAGCCATGCCTTGCGATGCTGCTCCAATGATTTGGTTTAAATAAATCATCAATGAATAATTGTGGTTCCCTAAATTATATGTATATATATATATATATCATATTATATATATATATGTTTTGTATCATCAATATCCAATGATTTCTTGTATATCACCAAATGTTTTGTATATACTTGTATGCTATCAAAAGTTGGGGTTCCTTCAATCATTGGCAAGACTGAAGATGGATTTTTCACAAATCCCGAAATTCCACAGTGGCAGCCAGGCCTCTTTTTGCGTCCATCTTTTGGGACCCATTTCGCAACGATGTTGACCAGACAAAAAGGGACAACTATCCTCTGGTATTTAAAATGCTAACAGTATCTACCCTCTGGTTATGACTAACATAGCCATGGAAAATCACAATTTTTCATTGGAAAACTCACTATAAATGGCCATTTTCAATAGCTATGTTAAATTACCAGAGGGTAACAGTTGTGATATGTTTCCACATAGCATTACAGTATGCAAATCATCTTAGTTACTCATAAAATACAATCCGACAGTCTTGCCTGGCCATGGGGTATAGTGTAGGCAATGTGGGGTGTCAAGGAGGTTCCTCCGGGGAAGAAGATATTCCAATGACCCCATCTCCAAAATTTCATAACCCCCACACCCCACTCAAAACTGCTATTCGCCCATTTTACTGCGATAATATATGTTTGTCTGATAGGGTACCCCAGTATGCCATGGTTTCTCGAAACTCTCCAATGAAAATTGCTATAGCTCGGAGTATCCCATATGTTCAGACAGACCGAAATCCATTAATCATTGGTTAAATCCCTATACTCTATGGTTAACCGCCAATTTTTTATGGTTATACAGTCATACCCCAAACGGATCAGTACAAGGTAGAGCCCCCTAGTTATAAGTTTGTTCATAACCCCCATGAATACTATGGTTACAGATGGTTACAGCATATCCCCCTTTTCAACCCAACAGTTCACCAAGTTATTTGCACCAACCTATCTAAATCCAGTGAATTCCCATGAAATCACCATGTTTCATTGGTCAAATATCTATCTGGAGGCCCCATCGATCATCCAGGGGACGTATCCGTTCGTCCGCGGCCCAGCGCAGAAGCTGCTGCTTGAAGATTTGCCCTGGAGAGGACCAGGTCCTTAGATCTGGCCCAACAAATGTGATTTCAGAAAGCGAAATCGTGATTTGACAAAGCGATTTCTGGCTGATTTCATATAAAGTATAGAAAATGGTGATTCAAAGAATCTTTAGAAAAACCTACAGTAAGTGAGCTGAAAAAAAAAAAAAATCGTGATCCCAAAAGCAAATCATGTGATTTCCAAGCCTCGGTCTTCATATTTATGTCTCGGCGCTTGATTCTGAACTGTTTGAACTAGAGCTTGTTGCATCTACATCAGAGCTGCTTTCAGCTACATCATATCCGTAACAGCATACTTTTTCACAATCCCATAACGGGGCCATATTGAAACATGGCGGAAAATTTTGACAGTGTTACTGGGAAAATTAACCCATGTGTGGAACAGACAGGTTGCTATCAGGTCAGTGACTTGGAACGCAGCACGCATGGGATGAATGGTCTGCCGTCTTGGGTTTTTGTGGAAAATTAGTCATTCTGACTGAAATCCTGATATCGTTCAGAGGTCGTTCAGAGGTCGTTTGGGAGCCGAGAAAACTGGCTAAATACTGACCCTTGAATACACAGTAAATCACAGTAATTATACAATCTGAAAATCAGATTCCTGTCTGAATTCCCCTGAAAGGGTAGAATCATCTATGTTTCTAGTGGACATGCACTTCTGCTTACTGCCGTGGGTGCGCCCAGGATAAAATTCTCATAAAAAACCCTGTCTCCAAACATTTTTTGTGCACGTGCATTGGTGGCACAGCACGGGGAAGAGTCTCGGGCTCGTAAAGACATGGTTCTAGAGGGAAGCCACTCAGGCCGGGGTCTCGTTGCAGAGTTTACAAAGACGGTGCCAGATGCAATTTGCCAGCCCCAAAAAATGCATTTAGGGTGGTTCCGGGTGTAATTTGGCTGCTGATTTGTTCTAAAAGCATCTAGACCTGTAAATATGTGTAAATATATACTTATATACGTATATTTAGGAGGTCGTTCCAATGTCGTTCTGGATGTCGTTCACAGGGTCGTTCCCCAACTAAATGGCACATTCCAAAATTACCAAAAATATCAGAAATAGCTGCGGCGGTGCCTGGAATTCTGAACGAAGGATCACACAATACTACTGTACATCAACTGACCCCCCTTCTTCTCAAGCGACTAACATCTGGATTTTACCAACAATGGGGGTGTTGAACCAGCAACATGATGATTTCACCAACTTAAAAATCTAAAAAGGATTCAAACATGGAATTTAATGATTTTTTTTGTGGGAATGTGTGATGAATTGATGACCTGCAACCAAGAATGGTGGAATATGTAACCAAACATGGGGACATGCAGACAGGACCCCTGGACATCCCGCTGATCATGAATGGGGTTCCCCGATTAATTAATTAGTTGTGATATATATATGTATATATATACACGATATACTATATAATGTATAATATACTTTTAAAACATAAAATCTAATACACAGTAAAATATATAATATACATATGTATATATATATATAGACATAGATATACATACATATATATATATATATATAATTACATATATATATAATTACGTGTAGATATATATATATATAATATAATAATGGGCATGCAAATCCCTAAAATGGATTGATGGCCCTACTCCAAAACGGGCAATCTACCGTACCTAAGAAACTTGACCATTGCACATATCCAAGAACATTAGAAATTGAATCCGCGCCATCCTTATAGTTATAAAACAGTTCGCGCCAGAAAAATCACGCCAGAACAAATCCGTTTTGGCAAACATAAAATTGCTGAGTGTGTTGGAACGATATTTTTGGGGTGCAGTACATATTTGCGGGAACATTAAATTTGTTAAGGACTCTACAATTACAAAGGGCCCCAAGTCTCCGAAACGTTCCATTGTCACCCGTAATTATAGAGTTGCGATAGAGGGATGACTGTACAAGTAGGTCGTTGTTGCCATTGGATTTTTGTGAAAATTGGGGATAGCCTCGTCAAATAACCATTTCAATGGGACAAATCATGTGATATTTCGCATGCGTTCATACATCACACTGAGGGGGGACTCAATTTCCAGACAAACCCATATCATCCCATATCTATATTTCATTATTTTTCACCAGCTGACCTGACCCTAATGTCCTTTGCGCATCTGCATCAGGATCACATGTGGTGAAACCAATGGAATCATCACTTTTATCGCTATCATGTGCTATCCATCAATGGATTGGTTTCAGGGAAAACTTAGGGTTTTTCAACTTGAAACTCGTTGAAAGCCATGGGTTTTTACATCAACATATCGGGGGCTTCCAGCGTGAATTTCTTGTGATCCCAATAGCCCCAAAAACCACGTCGCGCCAAGCATCTCGTCGCATTTCCACAATTGCATTCTGATACCATTGCCTAATGTGGTGAAAACAATGTCATTTGCACCATCCCCCAGTCATCACCATTTTAAAAAAGGTGGTATAAACTTACCATTCCCAGGAAAACGGGTGGTAAAAATGGCATTGCTTTACCCACATTACATCACTTTGCACCATTTGGTAAGGGGATGAATGTCAGATGGGTATGGATCAATACCTATTAATACCATTTTTAGGGGGATGAACATCCATTTACCAGCTATTTTGGGGTTCACTAGGTACCAGGGTTTTGACCCATCCCCAGATGTTTGTGATTGTCAGTAGCAGCTTGGTGGCTGTCCAACTGATCTCCGATTCCTGGGATTCCTGGGATCCAGGGATCCCAACGTGGGGAACCAAATCCTTCCCCCCAAAAAAAGGCTCCGTTTCAGGAGATTCAACCCTTTATAGGTGGTTTTTCCATGATAAAGCAACCAAAAAAAAACATTTGGGGGATTTTGATGGATTTTGGGGGTACCACCATTTTAGGAAACCTCCATATATCATTATATACATCAAAATACATTATATATTAATATCCCATATACATTATATATCATTATATATCATTCTATATCATTATATATCATTCCCTATGGATCCAAACACTGTCTCAGAAGGTACTTAACCCCTAAATCATACCCCAAACACATCCTGGGAAGGTACTTGGATCCATAGGGATTATATATCATTATGTAATATACATTAATATCAGAAGAAAACCAGGTCTCCCCTGGAACGTCTGACCACGACGACTGCAAAGGCCTATCCGATTGCCTTCGCTGGAGAGGCAAAGGGTGGGATCCTGGCAGCCGAGGAAATGAGGAAGCTATCGAAGGTTTATAAATCATCTGATAACTACTAGTTGATGATTTCAAATGTTGAAATCAACATATATACAGTAACTATATATACTATATATAATTAACTATATAACATAGACCCGGGCAAGCCGGCGGCGGAAGTTTCCCAAACATAAATGACCTATAGTTCAAAGACACCCTGTCCCGACCGTGTCCTTCCCTCGACAACCGTTTGATTTTTTCAGCGA
>Ga0126342_10010735_pt1 | contig 16398 bp, 17 predicted proteins | sample Cyp1metagenome_FD_92528 | JGI IMG/M metagenome (GOLD analysis project Ga0126342, IMG submission 92528) | Coral microbial communities from Lord Howe Island, Old Settlement Bay, Australia - Cyphastrea 1 metagenome | ecosystem: Host-associated > Invertebrates > Cnidaria > Coral ... | reverse complement strand
TTAGATAGGATTAGATAGGATTAGATAGGATTAGATAGGATTAGATAGGATAAGATAGGATAAGATAGGATAAGATAGGATAAGATAGGATAAGATAGGATAAGATAGGATAAGATAGGATAAAATAGGATAAGATAGGATAAGATAGGATAAGATAGGATAAAATAGGATAAAATAGGATAAGATAGGATAAGATAGGATAAGATAGGATAAGATAGGATTAGATTAGATTAGATTAGATTAGTTGGAAAGATAGATAGATAGATAGATAGATAGAACAGATAGAACAGATAGAACAGATAGATTAATAGATTAGATAGACGAGATAGGTTAGATAGATCAGATAGTTTAGATAGAAAGAAAGATAGATAGATAGATCGATGCATAGATAGATTAGATTAGATTAGAATAGAATAGAATAGAATAGATAGATAGATAGATAGAATAGACTAGACTAGACTAGAATAGACTAGACTAGACTAGAACAGAATAGAATAGAATAGATAGATTAGATAGATTCGATAAACTAGATAGATTAGATAGATTAGATAGATCAGATAGAACAGATAGATTATTAATTCGATAGATGAGATAGGTTAGATAGATTAGATAGATTAGATAGATTTGGTAGATCAGATAGAACAGATAGAACAGATAGAACAGATAGAACAGATAGATACATAGATAGATCGATAGATAGATAGATAGACAGATAGATAGAAGGTAGGTAGCTAGATAGCTAGATAGATAGATAGATAGATGGATAGATAGATAAACTAGATAGATAAACTAGATAGATTAGATAGATTAGATAGATCAGATAGAACAGATAGAGCATATAGATTAATAGATTAGATAGATAGATAGGTTAGATAGATAGACAGGCAGACAGATAGATAGATGGATAGACGGATAGATAGATAGATAGATAGGTAGATAGATAGATAGATAGAGAGAGATAGATATAGATATAGATTATGGATTTAAATGTAGGTATAGATTTGAGAATTATTTAGATGTATAAATAGATACATAAATAAATAAGTAAATGAAAAAATGAATAAATAAATGAATATGTATATATTTATATATATATATATATTTGCGCAGTCTGCGTGAATCTGGGTTTGAGGCGGAGCACAACGCAGCAAGGTTCGGGACACAGCACGAGTCCCAGGAGAAAGTCCCACGTGTTGTGTTTGGGCGATGAGGGGTCTTAAAATAGCATTCTAAGGATCCTCCGGGCTTCCCATCCGGCAGAATTGTGTGGAGCAAAGTGCAGTTTGTAGCGCCGGAGATGACGTACGGTGTGTAAAAACGCAAGTGCATTGGTTGAATCCAGGATCATTTTTCAATGGTGCGAAAGTGAAGCTGAGGTCTACGTCCGCCATCGTCCCAAACCATTTTTCTCAGGCTAGTACGCCTGGCGTGAGTGCAGATTCCGCAGTGAAGCTGTGCATTTGCGCTTCGGATCGGAGTTTATTGCGAGCGCTCTAGACCAAGCTCCCCAAGGGATGTAATGGGCGATATCTCCCAAAGCGGATCCATGGTCGGGATTTGAATTCCTCAGCTCCCAACGTCAAATGAGCGATGCTGCCTTTGATTATCAGATCAGTGCTGCATCAGACCATTGCTTCAACCCTCAAGTTGAGCCTTGAGCAGAGATGAAACACGGCAATGAAATTTCCACGAATGTGCTTGGATTGCTTGGAACAGGATAGAACTGCGGCGCCGGCAGTGGTTCATAAGTTCGCAGCTGTAACTGTCACAAATGTATTTGAAACTCCAATGGTTTGGGGTCGAACAGCCTTTCCTTCTGTTGGGCCAGCTTAGTTAGCTTTGTGCGATTTGACGACTTTTGTTCTCTCTTTCGATTGCCCTTCAAGGGGGTGCATTTGCGACTAGTCACAGAAGGCAACAACCGAACGCCCAACCATAGGTGTTGTCAAACCATTTTTCTTCTATGTCATGCCGAAACAAGTCGAGTGCCCACATAACGGCCTCCTAGTTGCACTATTTTCCTTCCTACTAGCGATGGCATGCATGAAGCTAGAATCCCAGCTTTGAAGTGGGGCGTGGCCGCTTGCGTTTTGCTACCTTTGTCTAGCATGACCTCCTTGTTCCTAAATCCAGTGGAGAGAGTTCAGGGAGGCAGCGCAGAGAACTGCGCAGGTGTGCGGGCATCAATTTCGTTGCCTTCGTGCTGCAGCTGGTGCCACCTCCTGCAACTGCCATTGCGTCATTCTCGCAGCAAATACATATGCGGAGCGGATCATTGTCTATAAACGTTTTCAATGTAATTTTGCGACTCAAGTGATGACCCACTGGGGCCCAGTTGTGTCTGCAAGCTTAACATAGCTTAACCTATATCACATGTCTTAGCTTCTGATTGGCCAGTTTAATCTTGCCAAAGGAGGTGCCTTGTAAGACCTTTCGCCTCAAGCTATGATGCGTTTGCTGCAGTGCCTGACGGCTGTGACGCTCTGCTTGGGCAATGCTGTCCCAACGATTGAGATCGCCCCGGGAGCCCCTTGCCAAGACTGGGCATGTAATACTCGTACTATATATATATAGATACAGATGTATACACATCTCTATCTCTATCTATATCTATATCTATATCTATATCTATATCTATATCTATATCTATATCTATATCTATATCTATATCTATATCTATATATGTATGTATGTATGCATATCTACAACATACTAATATACATAATTTCTTGATTTTGTGACTATTGTTCCACCTATCAAAGCTTCGCAAGTAAGTGGATTGTTTCTGCCGACCAGGTCAACATGCCAATGGTGGCTTTTGGTTCCTACAATGGATCTCTGACTCGGTGCTCCGTCCAAGAAGGTGTTCAACAATGGCTGCAACTTGGAGGGTCCTGCCCTCGGCATTCCAGCACTGTACATTTCAAAATCAAAATCTGTCAGACCCTCCCCAGATTTACTATTGGTTGGGGCGGGGTGGTGTGGTGGGACTGTAACGTTCACTCACACTTCCACACGTACCTGCGGACCCGCTTACCATGTCAATGGGGGAGTTCTAAGATGTTCTAAGCGACGTTCCTTTGGAGGGTTCTAAGCGACTGCTCATCTTGTGAAATCGGTCTACTCCGGGTATATATGTTTTATGATTTCTTGAGCCCCTCCAGGCATGCTCATTTGGAAGGTTAAATTCGTTGCAACAAGGCTGTGGCCATGAGCATGGGCCGAAAAAGTTATCGGGCATTGCATCATGAGGCGGCACGTGGATACCGCGGACATGTATGAGACGGAGGCAGATGTTGGCGCTGCAATCAGGGGATCCGGTGTGCCGCGCAAGGACGCAGCAGAGTGAAGCCTCTCAATCTTGATCTCATTCTACTATACATATAGGATCATATGGGTTGATTTTATTATGTAAATATCTTACTTTTGTGATCTTAGATAGGCTTTCCATTGAAGCGATTGCTCATTCACAGCCAACTGCCTGCTGGTAGGACATCTTTGTGACGACCAAAGTTCCTGGACCCATTGGAAACCAAGCAGTGCAGCAGATGATTTTGCAGCAGAGCTTACCGAAGAGCTTCGCCTTGAAAGTTCAGGGAGTCACGAACCCTGCTGTATCGTCAGATTCCTGGGTAGGGCTGAGTCATCCGGGTGGTAAAGCCAGCAAGACACAAGTTTCCTTCAAAGACCTTCAAAGCAAGGATCCCGGGTTGAAATGCGCACATCTACACACGCGCAATCATGGAGCTTCAAAACCGGGGTGTGCATTACATACTTGGTGCAAGGATGCTAGTTGCAGGGTGTCAAAAAGATGTTGCTGTTTTAGCATGTGTTCAAGGGCATAAATGGTCTGGAACTGTAAGGCTCGGCTTGGACTATTTGGACCTGGTCCTCATCCACTATCCATGCTTGGCAACTTGTATCGTGAAAACCCGACAGATATTCTACAACATTTGCAACGTTCTGACTTGGGATGTTATGGTTTAACACTCTTCAGCTTCGCCCCTGTCAGCTTGTCAAATTCTTTCGCATTTTGCCACATCTTGTCACATTTCTTCAGCCCAGGCCTTGTCGGACTTTCCCAACAAATGTGGCGCAGCTCTGCAGCGCGAACGATTGGACACCTGGAAAGGACTCATGGAGCTGCGTCGAGCAGGAAAGATCCGCGCGACCAGTCCTTAGTTTCTCATGCTATGACCGAACTAGATGTCCCGCCTCAAACGTGGGCATCCGATGGAGGACTTCACGAGGTACAGTTACCCTGTCCGAACATGAGCGTGCATGTGTCAAGCGGACAACCATGGAAAACTCTTATCACTCAACCAGGGTTGCAATGCCGGCAAAGGCACTCACAAGATCTCACAAGCGCCTTGTCTTAAGACATCTTGGGACCAAGGATTGGCGTGAGCAACTATGATGCAGAGCAAGTCAAAGAGGTGATCGAAGCCTTCAAAGAAGCTCCAGCTGTGAACCAGGCGACGCTCAGCATCGCTCAGCTACCTACTTTACGGGTTTGATAGGCTCAGAGCTGGACCTTGCCCAGAATCATTTCCTTCTGTGAAAAAGTATCTATGACTATGACAAATACGACTGCTGTAAACCATGGCTGCTGTAGACCTTTTTTTTGGAGGTGGAGTGGCATTTGGCTTACCACAACGAAACTCTTCGCAGTGCTTTGCAGAAAGCAGGCGTCACTATCGAGGCATGCCTTTTTTCAGACAAGGGGGGCTATGACAGCTATGAAGATTGAGCAAAGATGGCCTGTGATGATCCATGATGGCTTGAATTTGAGTGTTTATTTATATAGTTTATTTGTTTGTTTCTGTGGAAAACTGTGTTGTTTCTCTGGAATAGTGTAGCAGTGTAGCAAGTCGTTCGCTGGTTCTCCAATGCACTGGGCTGTGAGTCAAACAAGGATTGGTTCATGAGAATAGCCGGTAGCGACCAAATTGACAATCAGTCAAGTCGGTATATCCTTTCAGATGAGCCGGCACTTAGAAAGATCATTCATATCATTGGTTGCATGCAGCAAGATTCCAGGGCGCTGGGAAGATCACGATGTTATGCTACATCCAAGAATGCACATGTTCCAAAGGAACGGTGCTCGTTTGTGCGGTTTGCGAGGCATGGGCATCACTGGCAGGTCCCACAAGTGGTATTGTTGAGAAGGTGCCCAGCATATCTCTGAGTGATGAACGTTTGAAGCAAGTCGCAGAGCATTATGGCGTCAGCACAGCACAGGCTCGAGAGGGTGATAGGAACTCGAGGGCTTGGGATTTCTCATCTGGAACCCTTTCTTTTCTGCATCGTTGCCACCCTACGACCCTTTGTGAGTTTCCAGTGGAAAGCTCTTCAAATTTTCGTTTCGCCATAAAGCGAGTAAAGTACCTAAGCGAACATTTGAACAGCCACTTTGATAAATTTGTGGGACTTTGAGATGTTTTGAGTCTGTTTCTGCAGGTGGAGTTGCGGTGGGAGACACAAAAGCAAGTGGTGCCGATCACTGCGACATGTACGAAGGCAGGTGACATTCTTGTGTCGGATCATGTCCTCTGCTGAAGACATCAAGAAAGTCGCGCCCCTTTTCACCTGCGCCGTCTTGCGTGCTTTCACCAAGAATTACGGGATAGTTGCCAGACCCAACAGATTCCACAAAGATCCGAAACGCTTATATAAAGAGTTGCTGTGCCAATAGGGGCCAAGGCTAAGGGCATCTGCACTTTGCATCACTTTGCAGGAGCATGCTTTGGCTGATTTGAGCATTTTCAACTTCACTATTTCTGACAAGGAGGGGGAAATATCAAAACATTGCGTTCAATGGACTTGCAGTTTCTTAATCGGCCGGGTATGCGTTTGGTATTTGGTGATGTTGGGAAAGTCCATACAGAAAGTTTGAGACGCAAGAGAGTCAAGAAGTGCACCGTTTTTCAATTTATTCTGCACATTCAATTCCTTGCCGCCACATGCCACGAGGACATGCAATACTTGGATGATCTCATGCCAGCTGAAGCAGTGAGTGTTTGAGCTGCAGCTGTGGATCCTTCAGCTGGGCCTGGGCGATTGGAACAGAAATCCATCAATCCCTCCAAAACTCTCTTATTAAAAAGATCGAACAATCAAAAGGTGTGTATATTATATAATTATATAATTATAAAATGAGATATAACGATAATTACACGGGAAATATCAGCAATGTACATACATGCGTGCGTGCGTGCGTCCGTACGTACGTACGTACGTACACGTACGTATACACACATACACTCGTACACTCGTACACACATGCACATAAATATACATATAAATATACAGATATCATATACATATACATGTACATGTACATATACACATACAAATACATATACATATACATACACGTATACATATACATATACATACACATACAAATGCACATACACATATTTTATACATATACAAATGGACACATATACACACACACATATATACACACATACACATATACACAAATACAGACATACAGACACACAGACATACAGACATACAGACATACAGACATGCAGACACACAGTCATACAGACATACAGACATAACAGACATACAGACATACAGGCATATAGACATACAGACATACATACATACATACAGAATACAGACATACAAACATACACACAGACATACATGCATGCATGCATACATACAGACATACATATACACATACATATATGTACAAGATCTCTCTCTCTCTCTCTCTCTCCCACTCTTTGTGAAAAGGTACGGTATGCTTTCACATCCAATTTCCTGTTTGACGACGGAAAGGGCATCGTGTGCCTTACAGCGTAACCAACTGACTTTCCTGCTGCGCGTGAAAAAGGGGTCGATGCCAGCCTTGGTGGTGCCCTTAACGCAGCTGTAGTCAATGGTGTCCATAATCCTCGCGGCTGTGAGGCACTGGCCGGACAGGTGGAAGTTTGTCCCGGAGAAGGGCCTAGATACGGAGCCCAGCGGCGTTGGGGCGAGGATGGTTACTTGTTGATTGAAATGTTTGAAATCGATTGACCCTGGTAGAATGGTGCAGTGCTGAAGGATTTCTGCCCTGTATCCGCACATTTGGTCAGAGCGCCAAGTCGTTGACAGCGCACCAAATGTCTCGCTTTGTATTGCGGAGGAGACCACAAATGCAATCACGATGGCACCCACAGGGCCCGGCACCAATGAAGCTCAGATCAGTTTGATTTCATATGTTGCCCAGAAGAGTCTCATGCTACCCAAGGTGTGCGCAAAACTTTTAGATTCCTCTGGGAAGCCGATGATTTGGGGTCAGAGCCCTGGTTAAAGAAAAGACATGCTTTTATGTCGGTACTGTCGGTATGTGTCTGCCTTTTAATGGTCCATGCTTCGACATGTTTTGGCCTGGGCTGCTCTTGCATTACCCAAATCACTACTTGTATTGATGTGGTTGAGGTCAGGGAGACTTCTGGGAGATCACCAGCCAGAAGCGTTTTCAGTGGGATAGTGCGTCGGCCACCTTTACATTTTTGTTTCATGTAAACCCACGTGGGAATTGTTGGGGTTCCTACTCTCGGGTTGGATACTGCCAGACAAAGTGGTTGATGGAAGTTGATGTCAACGGGTCCGGACCTTTCACGGAGAGGGACATTAATTTGCGAGCAAGGCAATAGATTCAATAGATTCTTCACATACCTTTCTCCAATGGCTCAAGCAGATCACTGGCAGACTGCTTTGCCAACACGCTGCCCCAATGGCCCTAAGGACCTAAGCAACGCAATCCAACAAGATCCACCAAGATCTATATAAAAAAGGGGTTCTCATCGGCTTCCGCATGGCCCTCCTTGATACCTCATGGCCTCCCGAATGTGGATTTCACAGCTCCACACTGGCGCGTGTAAGGAGGAGTGGTAGGAGCCAATTGGGGTGGAAAAAACCACTAGGAAGATCATTTTCATTCTGCATTCTGCGTTGCAGAGTCACTTTTGCAATCTTTTGCAATATTGGCATTTTGTGGTCGCAGAGACAGGATCTGCATGACACTTGCCGTGGCAACCACCTCCTTCCAACCCCCGTTCAAGTTCACATGTTAACAAAGACATATCCCTATATAGTGGTACGTAGATCATTCTTATTTGCAATGCATTGTGTACACATTGCCTGTCCTTTGAGTTGCAGACAGGACTTGTCCAGCGCTGCATTTCTGCGGTAGACCTTGCGAAGAAGGGCCAGGTAGTCAAGGCACAAGCCAATAGGGCTCTCCAGCACCCACCACTTTTCCATGTGCAATGGTGGATGGCGGGGTTTTCAAATATTATATATGAATAATTATGAGAGATACTGATCGATATTCATTCGCTACCACCTGGTGACAGGGTCAACCCTCAAGACTTGCCTGGCATGGTGCTGCACAATGGGAAGCCTGGCAACTTGGCAGAGCAGAATGATATGGATGGCTGGGTAGAACTATGCGACAGCAAAGCTATAGATGGGGCCATTTTCAACAAAACAAATATTTTTGCACCCTCAGATGGGTTATTTAGCATGCAACAGCTGCAGCAGCTGCTTGTCAACTCAGGCTGGGAGTGGATGGGTGCGAAGGAGAGCTCGGAAGCTGCGAGAGCAGCAACAAGGGTGCCTTTCCTTCAAGAGTTTGCAATGTTTTGCAAACGGTGTGCAGTCACCATGGTTGGCCTTTTGGGGCTCATGTTGGCAGATAGCCTGTTCATAGAGGCAGCGGGTCACCGTGAGTGTGTCTGTCAAGTTGGGTACCAGCGAGCTTCTTTTCTCCCAGCTGCAGCTTGCCACATGACTTCAGGTATGATGAATTTCCTTGCATTCAGCTGGATGGTCTTGATTGGTTTGCTTCAGGCCGGCTGGGACGGTTCTGTTGTTGACATGGCCATGGGAAGCAGCACTTCGGGTAGATCCTGCGGTTGGAACCAGGCAGCGGTCCACCGCAACGAGTGATGGAGACAGTCAAAGAAGCACTGGAGACCCATGGGGTTTTTACAGTGGAAGGCTGGGCCTGAGCCAACTGCTAAAAAATCGGCAAACCTTGGATGGTTTTTGTAGTACTCTTTTGCTATTTACGGGGGTACATACTCACGAACCAATTTTGGATTGGCCATGACGAGGTAAACCAACATGGGCACGTGAGTTGAAGATTGAGCTTAGGAAAGAAACGAGTGAACCAAAGTGTTTCGTTGAGTGATCTTTGATCTTGCTATGTTTTCTGTGTCCACATCCCATGCGTCCAGTGTGGCCTGAAAGACACAGCCGTAAACAGCTTCAGAATCCTTCAGAGGTCATGGGATTCCAATGGAGACTTTATTGCGAGCGAGGGAGGAATCCCTCAGCTTTTTTGACCTGCCCTTGGACGAGAAACAGCAATGCGCCGTCCCTTGGTGTAGCCATGAAGCCTGCAGGCCTGTAACAAATTTGTTTTGAGGCCCACACTTCTGCTACCTGATACCTGTTGAGCGTCTAGAATTGCATCATTATCGTTATCGTCATCAATGTCATCAAAGTCATTATCGCCCGATGGCATAGCATTTTTGAATATCTTTATCAGTGTGTGGCTACGATTGATTCTTGTACTTGATTTTCCGTAGCCGTAGCTAAGGTCTACCGAATGGAACGCAACCGTGCCCTGAATGCAGATGGTTCAGATGCGCAGCAGAAATCCTGCAGATGGCCTTCATGCTGTGCCACGTGGCTCAGTGGTGTCTTAGTGAGGTGGCTACGAGATCTATCCGCACCACCAGCGCTTTTTGGAGCAATGGACCGGAATATGCAGTCTTCCTTCAGATGCCCATCCTGAGCCGTCTGCGGTACAAGGAGATGGGTGCATGAGCGGACACTGCAGGAACTAGTTATACAGAGATGGTTAGCGGTTGGAGGATATTAGAGGAGACTTAGAGGTTTCATGAGATTTCGTTTTTTTCCTCCTCCCCCTCTCCTCTTCTCAACCACAAAAAATCATACAGCAACAGTCGGATACAGTTGGACCTTGTCAAGCGCTCGTCTGCACCAGGCATTGTTTGTGAGCGCTTCTGCTGTGGCCCCCCTGCAGTTTGCGAGCCATGCGAGCGGCCATCTCCAGAGCCCTGGAGGATGGAGGATTTCTACACCTCTGAGTATGGAATCTTGACATTGACATTGTGTTGGAAATGGCAATTTTTTCCGGAAAATGTTGGAAACGAAGAAATTCGAACAATTCGAGGGAACATGATTCCAGTTTCCTTTTTTAATTTTGTTATCCTTTTGTCCTAATCCGTTTGCCAAGGACAAGTGTTCTTCCCCCCGAACATCTGGCCCTGCAACTCCAAGTGCTCGGAGCTGCGGCCTTCTTTGCTTGAAGCATTTCAATGTCTCGAACGCTTCTCAGAAGCGATCCTCATGCTACTCGTCTTGGATCTCTTGGATCCGGACCTGGTTGCAGGGGGTAGGCTGAAGCCATTGATCATATGAAGGGTGATTTCAGGGGGAGGATTTCTTGTTTATCTATGTTTATCTGGCATAATGACAAACCTATGGCTGAAGGAAGCTGTATTGAGTGATACTGAGGGAGTAAGAGTGGTACAGATGTACCTATGATCTAACATGACGTAACATGTAACATGATGTAACATGATGTGACATGATGTAACCCTACAGCTGGTAGACTTGTTATGCAGATTTGAGAAGCCTCCAGGCTCTTGGCAAAAGCTGTGGACATGGAGCCACGGAGCTTCCAGCAGTTGATGTTCGACTCCTTGGGCCATCCGCGTCATGCCAGCATGCTTCAGGCCACACCCTGTCTCCACATAGACCACATAGATCAACCTTTTGTAGAGGGTAGTGGGCAGGGCTTCGTGATGACAAAGCATATTTTCACTCCTTTGAACTATTTTGAACTATGAACAAGATGCTGATGCTTCTGGTTAAGCAGACAACTGCTAGTTTCCAACGCTTCCAGGGAAATTTTCCAGCCTTCCCGCAATGCTACCTTGTATGACATTGACATGCCTATCCTTTCACAACTTGGAATCTGATTCTCCAACATTTTTAACGGCTGAGAGGGAAACTATTGTTCATGGAGTAATTTTGTCAGTTGGCTGGTGTGCCCAGCTCCCTTTGCGCTTTGCAGCTTTCCTGCTTTCATTCTCAGGGAAAAGCAACTCCTTGGAACTATTTTGCAGCTCAGCTATTTGGAATTGGGCAGGTCTGCAATTATCCATCGCTCTTGCCGCGGAGTTTGAGACCTACCGAGCTGCCAGCTGTCTGCAGAGCTTGGGTGATAGTTGGAGTATGTTGGAACCCAATAAGTCTTGATTCTGTATTCAATATACATCGACAGGTTTGTGGTTGGATCTATGTTGCAGGACCAGCGCTGGGTTTATACGGACATTCTGCACCTTAGATATGCGCCTGCTAGTGGGTTCTGTGTTGTTCTTCCACGCTCCGTGATGTGCGAATTGAGTCAAAACAAGGGCAACAACAGGTTGCAACAACAGCTTCATCCAGATGGCGATAGAGAGAGAGAGAGAGGGAGGTAGGGAGGGAGGGAGGGAGGGAGGGAGAGAGAGGGAGGGAGAGAGGGAGGGAGAGAGAGAGACTGGTGACGCATATTCTCGCCTGCATACAAGTGTGTCAAGCATCCATAGTTCGTGTCTTCTTTGCCACATGATCCCTGGAGCTAGCGAACGGTTTCGTGAAGGGTTTAGCGTGAACGGTGCTCATCATTCAGTGACTTCGGGGATCATCCACAAGGTCTGAATATCAACTTCGCGCGAAGGCGCACCAAGACTTTGGAGCCTTCACAGTCCTGGCAAGGCGGTCGGCAACGTGGTTTGAGGTTATGGTTTGAAGATGTTTGAAGTATGGTTGTTGGACGCTAGGGATGGAAGTGCTGCACAAAGAGCCAAAAGTGAAATTTACATGGAAAAGATAGAAACAGATATATAAGCGGATATAAGCGGGTCGTATGAAATATTGATCTCTAAATGCATTGTAGTGGGCCTATGTGAGGATCTCTCTCTTTAGAACAGTCATGCTAGGACTAGGAGGCTACATCGGCTACATCTTCACGGGGAATCCTTGAAGTTCCGTCGCAGGTGTCCCGGCACCGACTCTGGCAAACTCAACTGTGGGAAGAGCGGCGCTTTGGAGGCGAAGTGCTGGGGACCCCAGGCACCCCGGGCACCCTGGGCATCCTAGGCACCCTAACACCACGGGCATTCCCAATCTGCAGGTCAAGCTACCTTCTGGGCAGTGGATGTGCGTGCCAGCCAGAAGTGAAGAGCTGACGGTGATGCCTGGAACTCTCATGGAATATCTCACCGCGGGACAGTTGTTTCGTGCCTCTTGCAGATCAATCGGCAGTATTTTCCTGAGATAACACGATGTTTGAACTTGACAGTTGGGGTGTTGAGATTGCTTGAGCTGGGGTTTGCACCAAAAAAAGGTAGGACAGTGACCAAACATATGGATGCACAAAATTGACCCCAAGACATTGTTGGAAGAATGCGGTCACTGTATTGGTCTGGAGGTCTTGGTGCCAAAACAGCCGTCACACATCCAGATTCCGTGTCGTTTCCTTGTGTCGTCCAGCATGCCCGTCTTTCCTTCGGGCCTGGAAGGACGCTGCAGAGGGGTAATGCATCGCGTTTCGAACCCGCCTGCGAAGTCAGCCTCTGCTGCAAGACGCCTCTCGCTAACATTCGCCGCTCGGACTACGCATGGATGTTTGAATCGTGGTACCATGTGGTGCCACATATGTATGCCTTTTGTGTCCTGTTGTCCCACGGCTGATGGACGGATGAGCTTGTAAACGTATTTGCCGCAAAGCGAATCCTATTACTTTAAACATGTTTAAACACACTCTCCTTTTTACACCGAGAGCTCACTCCTGTGTGTGATGTGCGGTAGATCAGCATGCTTCGTTTGTGAAGTGAGTATCGCTGGAAAAAGCTCTACTGGAACTTTGGACACTTTCTGTGCAAGGCTTATCAGAGTATTGAACAGTGCTGTGTCAGGCGTTCCCAGCAAAGCTTGTGAGGTGGTAAAGCCAGACTACTCAGCTGCAGCAGTGCCTCCAGATAGTGCGCTGGCTTCGGAGTCGTCAACTCCTACCTTGGGTGATCTGTGGCGAGTAGGCCCTTTGGCCTAAACAAAACTCATGAAACTTCGCACAAGTGGTGTTTGTTGATGGGTGCAATTCTTCAATGATATATCAATGGTACATATTTAATCATATTTATACGTAAGCACGTGTGTGTGTGTGTACGCACACATACACACACATGGTATGTATGTATATATAATATATAATATAACATAATCTAACATAATATAATATAACATAATATCATATAATACAATATGATATAACATAATATCATATAATATAATATGATATAATATAACATGATATAATATAATAATACAACATAAAATTATAATATTTTAATATATATATATATACACAATAGTACAATAGTATGTGTATATATATATATATTATATACGCATTTGTAATACATGTATATAAGGTAACACCATTTCAAGCGTTCTGTTAAGTCAGTCCTCTTTCCAAAGCATCCTGCAGGATGGCAGGAGAAGCAGCGTCTCACGGGGGCCATGCCGCATGGTGAGGCAGTGCAGAACTTCCGGCGACATCGTCAAGAACTTCGAAGGCAGCTTCTGCTGGAGCCGTGAAGCCCCAGTGAAGCCCTGAGAGACCTGGAATGACAAGAAATCCTGGAGCCACTGAAACAAAGGTGCGACTGAAACAGTCAATGACTATCACTATGATCACTACGTCCAAAGGCGGCCTGGATGATCCAAAGTTCTTGAGATGATCCAACTGGATGGAGCTAGGTGGTGCCACAAAGGACCACTGCACGGCCAACTTGGTGTTCACAGGCGTGACGGAGGATGCACACGAATGCACACGGATGCACAGCCAGCGCAGGGGATGGCAGGCATTGAGATTTTGCGGTCGGCCTGAAGAAGATGTGGCCGGATCCACTGTGCCGTTGCATGTCTGGACTACATAATTACGTCTCACATAGTCTCACCATATTGAGAGCAGACAGATGAACACGAACGAACATCCGCTTTGCCGTCCAATGTGCGTGTTTGAAATATTTGAAATGCCTTGTGCAAGCATGGTGGCCACACCTCGATGGATAGTCCTATAGGGATATGCCAATGAATCCCACTGATGTAACTCTCAAAACAGCAGTCAGCCAGGTACGCTTCGGGCGAATGGAGGGGATAGTTGGTGCATTTGCATGTGGGTGGTGGGCTCAATGCTTCCAGGGTACTTGGGAGACTTTGGGTACTCTTTGCATTCACCAGGCTGTGCCTTAAACATCGATGGAGAAACATGTTTGCCCACCGGAAGAGAGGCCTTTGCTCGCATGGTTGAAGCGGTTGGTTGTGACAACGTTCACCTCCGATGCAACGCAACGGATTTAGATTTTGTCAGTGCCTAAGGCAGTTTGAGACAAACCTGTCATGACAAAACGTCACATCGGGTGGTCTTCATTTCCAAGGTCCAAGGAAGTCCAAGGCAACAAAAGACATCAAAAACGGCAAATCATTAAACAAAGGCAAGCAATCTTTCGTGTTTGCATGCTATGCCATGCTATGCCTAGTCTGGCTCTCAGGTCTTGGCAAGCTACCAAGACCGGGGCGTCACAGGTACAAGACTCAGCTTGAGAAGGCTCTTCCAGTGGTGGACTCGCCCACAAGATGCAAAATGATGCAAACGTCCAAGAGGTTCCTCCCAAGCGCAAATCACAAGTGTACAAGATGAGTGCTGACATACATTCATCATGCACCCATGTTGTACCACGTTGTACCATGTTGTATCACAGTGCACATCGTACTAGATTCGTTACTAGATCTATCGTATTTGTTTTTTTTTTTCTATCGTTTTGATTCGTTTTGTGGTTGTGATGGGCCAGGTGGGCCCAGTCAAGCGAAGCCCAGGTCGAGTGCATGACCTGAGAGATGCACACAGCTGCATGAAAAAGAAATGTCTGGAGATGCCGGAGGCGCTGCCGACCTGTGGGACCACACATTCTATGGCGGTCCCCCCATACACGTCAGATCACGTCAGATACTTATATGCATATCTAATAATTAATATATATTATATATACATAGCATTATATAGCTACATTCATAATATAAATAATTATGTACACACACACACCGATATATATATATATATATCTGTGCGTGTACATCTATTTATATATATATATATATATCTGTGCGTGTACTTCTGTTGTTTACCACAGACACCTTTCAAATTCAAAGATCGATGTTGTTCAACATGACAATCGTAACATCACCCTTTCGCTCAGGAGTAAAGGCGGGACAATGAATTTGACTGGCACTCATGCCCCACACTCCGCAAAGCCCTCCTCCGAAAAAATACGTTACTATGAAAAATTGAGAGAAATCACCACACAATACGGACGACACAACCAACACATCATACTCGGGGACTTCAATGCTAAGTTGTTAAAAAGTCTCCCTGAAGAACGAGAACACATCGGACCTCATATATTCAACCCAGACGACCAAAACATAGACAGCCTACCCGAAGCGCAAATGGAGAACAGAGAATTGTTTGTAGAGTTCTGCTTGGAAGAGGATTACGTTGTCTCATCCATGTTCCAGAAACATCACAATGACCTAATCACTTTCAGAAATACGCAAGCTGCGACTTTTGCATCACCGTTTACGAATACCAGGTTTTCGCAAATTGATCATATTCTGTCAAAACGCAGGTGGAGAAATGCAATTAGAAATGTCAATGCGACTCACCATACCTCTCTTGAATCAGATCATAAAATGATAGTTGTAGACGTTGTAATTAAGCTTGCGAAACAAACAAAAAAGTCAACAGCACACGCGCCCAAATACCGTGAGCCCTCCGATGAGCAACGCCTGAAGTACAACCAAATTATCCGACAACTCAAGGTTGCCCCCCCCCAAATTTTGACACAACCCCTGTTACGGTCTTTGCTCAATGCTTGCAAAAAGCAGCTAGTCTGTCCTTCACGGTCATTCCCCCAAATCAACGACAACCTTATATTTCTGCTACCGCCTGGAACCTTATGGAATCTAGACAGGAAGCTTATAGGCAAGGACAGCCACAGATCGCTCAAGAGCTCACGCAGAAAATTAAAAAGGAAGTGCGTAAAGACAAAGAGACACACCTTTTGCAACAACTAGAAGAAATGGAAGGGTCTTCTTATTCTTGGAATGGTTTGAAGCGTCTCAGAAAAGCTCCACGGCTGAAATACACAAAATTTCGAGATAAGGACGGAAGAAGGATTCCACGAAGCGAATACCACCACAAGGCTGCAGAATATTTAGCACAAGAACAATGGAAAAGAAACCCGG
>Ga0126342_10010734_pt1 | contig 16399 bp, 15 predicted proteins | sample Cyp1metagenome_FD_92528 | JGI IMG/M metagenome (GOLD analysis project Ga0126342, IMG submission 92528) | Coral microbial communities from Lord Howe Island, Old Settlement Bay, Australia - Cyphastrea 1 metagenome | ecosystem: Host-associated > Invertebrates > Cnidaria > Coral ... | reverse complement strand
TAAAATGGAGGTACTGTACCATATAAGGCCATATTTTGTGGGGATATTCCCTTACATAGGCCTTACATAGGCCTTATATATGGTAGGTACCTCCAATTTAGGATCCTGAAATGGCCATTGACCATATATTAATATTATACATATACATATAACATGCATAATTATATATATATATATATATCATATACAAGGTGAAGGCCCCAACCGATAGGTGCTCTACATCTTGGATCCCGCAGAGGCTCTTGTTGATTGTATTACTGTATATACCTCATGATACCTCGATTTTTTATAGATATATACCAGTTACCAGTGTATATATATATACATATAGATACATATTATATTCCTAGTATTTCGGGTAGGAAAAAAATATTATATATATAGATATACACGTATTCCTAATCATTTCTGGTAGAATACCCTATGATACTCATCGATGTTTCCACAATGGTTGAGTCATCGCTGGACCATGGGGACCGTTACAGGACATTTTGTTGCTTGACGTGACGCCTTTGTCCTTGGGTATCGACGCTCGGCGTCGAGGTACGGTGCAGCTGCAGCAACACAGTGACTAGATGAGGATAGACCCTCAGTTGACCTACAAGAAAATATCACGAACATTGGTAAAAGATGGTAAAAAGTACCAAAATTTGGGTGAAACAATGTGAAACACGAATTTTCATGCGTAGAAAGTCATGGTGGAAGTAGATGGAGTCATTATTCGAGGAAAAATGAACAGTCTTGGGTCGAATTTACATTTGAGAGCCTCTTTTTTTAGGATCTTTGGAGACCAAACATTGAGGGCCTTCGAAGATTTTTTTTCCCTGGCGGTATGCTGAGAAGTCCAAGAAATGTGCCGCCCTTTCCTTTACCTCCAAGTAATGTATACTATGACTGGTTGGTGGTGACTGGAACCATGGAATTTTATGACTTTCCATTCAGTTGGGAATATGTTTATCCCAACTGACGAACTCATATTTTTCAGAGGGGTGGCTCAATCACCAACCAGATGACTATTAGTAGCTGAACTATGCTCTGGTAACAGTCTTCACGTTTTGAATCAGCTTCAAAGATGTTTCCAGTCAACTGATGCACCTTTAATCATCCAGAACACTCCGAATGAAAGTTCCGTGATTTTTTCTTCACACATGACCAACAATAAAACAGTGTATCGCTGTTCTTTAGGGGGTCGGACATCCTAAGTGTTATTCACGGATTACATATATGTATCCCATACTGGCACATACATAGACTAGATAGACTATGTAGCAGGTGTACCCTCTGGTAAGCTAACATAACTATGGAAAATCACCGTTCTATAGGTGGGTAAATCAACTATTTCGACTGGGCCATTTGAAAAATAGCTTTTTGTATGTTTGCCAGAGGCTATACCATCATATATCCCATTAAATCCCATTAAATCCAATTATATAAATCCCATTGAATCACCATTGAATCACCATTGAATCCCATTAAAACACCATATGGATCCAAGTTTCACCGGAGTTTCACGTCACGTCCCTTAGGAAACCTTGGGCGGTGTCTTCACCCGACTCATCAGCCGTAACACCACCATCCCCACCAAGAAGTCGCAGGCATGGTCCCGAGAACTTGATGCAATGGCAAAACATCCCATGAGAATCCCATCTGGTTGTTGGTGACTGGAACCATGGAAATTTATGACTTGGTTAATCATAAATATACGTATGGTTAATGTATGGAAATACATGGTTAATATATTGTCCATCCACAGTATCAGAACGGATGCATCCACTTCTACGCTATGTTTGCCATGGTTTACTCTTTGGTTATTTAACATAGCCATGGAACATGGCCCATAGAAATAGATGGTTTACCTATTAATAGCATGGTGATTTTCCATGGCTATGTTAGTCATAACCAGATGGTACCTTTTTTATTATATACATATTACTCAGTTTGGCGATACAATGAAGGCCAAATTCATGGCGTTTTTTTAGCTCATTTAAGCCCACAGATTTTGAGCTATATGTGGTAGAAGGAGTAGGAATTTGTCCTCACGAATTGGTTCATCCATAGTTTTTTTGCAGGAATCTTAGACATGCCTACCCGAACTGTTTATTTGACTGTAGACACATGGAGGTTTCTATAAATGGAGGTATCCTTAAATCATCCATTTTAATAGGATTTTCCATTATAAACCATCCATTTAGGGGTACCCCATTTATGGAACCACCCACAAAAACGCGGATAGACAGCCATAGTTTTTTCCGATCTGCAGGTCTTCTCTACTGCTGCGGACAACCAGACCCAGGCGGGACAGGGCTCCGCATGGCTTTGCCTGAAAATGAGGCGCTCCTATCATCCGCTGTCACATGTTTATATGGGATTATGATGATAAAGCATATAATTTGGTGGTACCCTATTCTTAGACAAACATCCGTTGTGCAAAGAAATGTTTTGAAAATGGTTCTGCGTCGTTGTATGGCCACTTTGTATCACTGTGTGACTTACCACGCGAAATGTAAAGGAGCTTGGACAGCAATTTTCCAGGTTGATGTTCTGGTTGGGACATCATGGCATCGTTCCAAGACATGTTCCAAGAATTTATCATTTCACATCTTTCCCAGAATTGAAAGCCATCGTCCAAACATCGAAAGCCTGGTACTCCCAAGTTGTCCCAAGCTTGGAATAGTCCACCGGTTTTTGGGCCAGAATTTGGGGATTCGCCCCGTAAACATCATCAACATTCCTAGCTCAATCTTAGATGGGTACTTTAATCCTAACTAGTCTTTTGGTATCAATGGAATTATGTAATTACGTTCAGTGTACTATATAATGTACTAATCATTACTAATCTATCCATCCATCCATCCATCTATCCATCCATCTATTTATATCTATTTACATCTGTATATATATATATATATATATTTATCATCAACATTCTCCCGGACACGTCTTCGCGACCAGGTGGGCATCAAGGTCTTCCAGGGCGAGCGAGAGATGGCGGCCGACAACCAGATGTTGGGCCAGTTTGACCTGGTAGGCGCCACGCCAAGGGGGGAAGCCGGATGAGTTCAGGAATGATCATAAAAAATCGTGGTTTAATGGCGATTTTCTATGGTCTTTGATGGTGCTTTTCTATGGGATTAATGGTAGTTTAACGGGCCTAATTGTGATTTAATGATGGTTTAACAGTGTTTATAATATTTTTAATGGTGGCTAATAGTGGTTTAATACTCGATTTAATGGTGATTTAATACCTGTTTTTTTTTTTTGTGGAGATAATAGATGATGATAGTGATTTTCCTAGTGGGACATGTCACTTAAAATACCCGCGTTGCGGTGCCATCAAAGATGGCGGGCCGCTGGGAAAATCCTCGAAACAAATGGGTTGATTTTCCAATAAGCCATGTTTTCAATGGGAATTTCAGGATCCTAAATTGGAGGTACCTACCATATATAAGGCCTATATATGCCTATATAAGGCCTATGTAAGTGAATATCACCACAAAATATGGTCTTATATGGTACAATACCATCATTTTAGGATCCTGGAATTCCCATTGATGTTTGAGGGTTGGGATTGATTCAGTACCAGGACCATAACTGGTTGGTGGTGACTGGAACCATGGAATTTATGACTTTCCACATATTATATGGGAATATGTTTATCCCAACTGACGAACTCATATTTTTCAGAGGGGTAGGTATACCACCAACCAGAAAACTGGAGTGTAGGGATAGATCACGACGACTTAAACTGAATAGTTGTGTCAGAAAAAACAGGGATGTATGAAAAGTGCAGATTTTAAAGGCTACTTGGTGATTTTTTAACCTTTTACACGATCTCCCGATCCTGTTTCTATCCCAATCATACTTGGTGCTTTTTTTCTACTAAACGCAACCCCATTAGCCAAAACAAGCGATGTGTTCATGGTATGGTACCCTCTGGTAAACTAACATAACTATGGAAAATCATCATTTTTAATGGGACAACTCTATAAATTGCAATTGTCAATAGCTTTTTATGTGTTTACCAGGCCGGGTACCCCCCATGATCTATGGATCCCTCCTGGCACCTATGGCACCCAAGGCATCCCTCCTGCACCCCGTGGAGTCCCACAGTCCCTTGGAGTCAAGATTCAAGACCTGCTGTACCACAGAAATTAACGGCCATTTCAGGAACCTAAATTGGAGGTAACTACCATATATAAGGCCTATATTTCAGGCCTATGTAATGAAATATCCCCACAAAATATGGCCTTATATGGTACAGTACCTCCATTTTAGGATCCTGAATTTCCCATTGAATGTCTATTTGGAGGTTTCCCAAGTCATGGGGGTTCCCCCAGTCATCATCCATTTTCGATTGGGATTTTCCATGAAATATCCATATTGGAAAAAACACAATTTATGGAAACCTCCATTTTGAGTATGAATTTGTATTAACCATCTGTACTATAGTACCACATAGTACCACTTTTGACCCATATCCATTTTGAACATTGCAGTCTGTGGCTTTCATTTGTTTCGTTTTCAGGTTTGCACGTGGCCAGCAGAATTCGAACAAGTTTTCAGTGGCGATGCTCCCCACCAAACAGAATTGTGATCATTTCCTACAGGATGGGGCCCCCAAGATAGCTAAGTTGGTTTATAAACCATGAAATAATCCCCATTAACTAGTTCGTTATATCTACCATAAACCATAGTTTTTTCAGCCACAAAAATAAACCAACGCTTCACGCTATCGAAAACGGGGGCCCCATCCAGCAAAGGGTATAGTATAATTATATTATTACTAAATTTGTAAATAATAGTATATATATATATTGTATAATAATAGTATATACCAATACAATAAAAACATAGTAATCATATACAAAATGGGTAAAATCTTCAAGCACCACTAGTGGCGTTCACGTGGCGTTCACGTGGCGTTCACGTGGCGTTCACGTGGCAGGATCGAGGTGACCTTTGACATCGATGCCAACGGCATCGTGAACGTCAGCGCTGCGGACAAGGGAACAGGCCAGCGGTGGATGGCAGAGGAAAATCCCGTGGAAATCTGTGGGATTTCACCAGGAAGAATGGGGTTTTCCATGGTGATTGAATGGTGGATTTAATGAGATTTGATGTGGATTTAATGATTACTTAACGGAGATGTTTCATGGAGATGTTTCATGGAGATGTTTCATGGGGTTTCATGATGTTTCATGATGTTTCATGATGTTTCATGGACTTCAATGGGGTTCAATTGGCGAACGTGGTTCCATAGTTAGTTCACCCAGTTATGGGACAAGCCACGAAACGGCAGCGGATCCGATCACCAGAGTTACCAGAGTTACTGAGCACGATTCGTGGTGTGGATGGCTGAGGGAAAATCGCTTGGAAGATATCCCCATTGATATGTTAATATATCCCCATGATATTGATATTAACATATAACATGGGAATCAATGGCTATATCCCATTATATCCCCAGATGTTTGAAAAACTCTTCGCGTGGGATGAGGATGGGTTTGAACAACTGGCCTTTTGATTTCATCTGATCCCAGGTTTCGCAAGGTGTTGAGGTAGTGAAAAATGGAACGTAGACGAGTTGTTGGGTTTAGTTTGAGTCACACCAGGGGTAGATGGGAAGAGCCTTCTTCTTTCAATGTTCCACGGCAGCTAAAGTCCCTGGGAAGTCCTGCTGTAAATTTCCCGACTCCATTGGAATTGGATCCTATGAATCCAGTTCCAGATAGGTCCATGGGGTGGACTCACAAACCAGATTGTGCACCACTTTCTAAGTCCTATTTATATATATATAGTTATATATATATAGTTATGGTGTTTATGTGTATATATATATATCTCTCTCTGTCTCTCCCTATGGATCCAAATGCCTTCTTAGGAAGTGTTTGGGGTATCTTCTCTCGGGGGTTAGCCGTACCTTCTCAGGAAGTGTTTGGATCCATAGGGAAGGATAAAACTCTGGAAATGTGGTTTGCAAAACTTGGGGAACCAAATCCACTGGTCAATTCATCATCATGTTTCGCACTGAAGCGCCATTTTGCAGGGCTATTCCCCAGCAACCATCTCATATTGGTAGCCATATCCCAATATATTTCCATTTTAGCCCTACAAAAATCATAATCAGCATCAACCCAGCATTTATTCATATATCATTTTCCCACTTTTTTTTTAATATCGAAATATTGCCAGTCTGTGCCGAATGTGTATCATCTTGCAGGCAAGAAGCAGGCCATCACCATCCGCAGCAGCGGTGGTTTGAGCGATGCGGAGATCGATCGCATGGTCAACGAAGCCGAGTCCATGAGGGAGACGGATCAGCGAAAGAAGGACGACGAGACTGGCTGGCGGGGGAAAGCTGGGGAAAGCATCCATGGCGATTTTTACGTAGGGATATAGATGGATATAGTGAGATCATATCTGAAAAAATGCTTGGAGTAGTGGTTGCTTTATGGTTTCATGATGTTTCATGTATTATACATTTACGTATATATGTTCATATGTTTGTATTCTGTGACACTCTGTGATGTCTGTTGACATGATGATGCCTGACCTGACTTCCGCGACTCACAGATCCCAATGATCCCAACTGACGAGACTCATGAAAATATATGAGCCATTCGAAATATACGCTTATTGATTGGTTATGTTGAGAAATTATACTGTCTGATTAGTGGGGATTATTATAACTCATATTCGGAAACCTATCAACCAACTATAATGAGATGGGATAGGCGTATTTTTATTGGCTCATACAGTATGAATCACACACACACACTAGATTGTCTACACAAAGGTGAGGCCCCCATTGACGACATCGCTAAGTTGACGCATCGTTCACTTGGTTAACGTTTGTGTTTGTGGGTGATATAACAAACTAGTTAATAGGCTGATAAACCAACAAACATCACTAGGGGTATACATTGGGGAGCCTCCAAATCATCCATGGTATTCATACAACCAAGGGTTTATGGAACCGAAGTTTGGGACTGAAATATATAATATGATACAATACCAATATCGTAATAAAGGTGGCAATAGATAATCCCCTATAAATACTGTTTTTAATGGGAAACATCATCCATTTGCTTTAATTTGGGGATTGTCAACATAATTTTATTGGGAAAATCATCAATAATCCCTTATAAATACATATAAATACTGGTTTTAGTGGGAAAAAATCATCAATTTGGGTCTCAAACTTGCCATGTTTGACACCGGGAAATTTGCAGAGCCGACAGGACACCGTGCAGGCCAAGAACGATGGCGAGAACTTGGCGTACCAGGCACTTTGACAAAGGGATGGACAGTTGGGATAGTTGGGATGGGATCAGCTGGCGATTTGTGGGAAAATACTATCGTCTGGGTAAATTTGATCACGACCTCACTGATCTCCCGAACCCTGGAAATCATAGTTAGATTGTGGGGAATCATCCCCAAATGGCCGCAAGATTCATGTTAGTGAATTATTATAATTTGCCCAGTATCATGGTTACCCTCTGGTAATTTGTTACATAGCTATTGAAAATGGCCATTGAAATAGTGGATTTTCCCATCAATAGCATGGTGATTTTCCATAGTCATGTTAAATTACCAGAGGGTACCCTCTGGTAAACATGCAAAAAGCTATTGAAAAGGTTATTTCATGGTGATTCAATTGATTCAATGGTGATTCCATGGGATTTCTTAGGATATATGATGGTATACCCTCTGGTAAACAAACAAAAAGCTACTGAAAATGGCCATAGAAATAATGGTTTTCCCATTAATAGCATGGTGATTTTTCATAGTTCTTTGTATGTTTACCAGGGGGTAAATTATCAGATATAATGAGATACCCATCTGGTTGGTGGTTTGGAACATGAATTTTATTTTCCATCATATATGCGATGTCATCCTTCCCATTGACTTTCATATTTTTCAGAGGGGTAGGTATACCACCAACCAGACCATAAAAATGCAGATATTTTGTAACTAATATAATCATCAACCAACCATCATTTATCATGGTTAATGTCAACCCTGGATGAACCACCCCCGTTTACGGCTGTCTAATTGGGAGGGTACCATTTAAGTATCAGATTATGACTATTTATTGTAGGAGTACCCCCCTAATTAATAGACCATGATTTATTAATCCGGGTTGACATTAAATGATCAGATATAGATACCCTGATTGTCCATTACGAAAATCAATGGGAAGATACCTTAATGGGATGACGGTTAAATACCAATATGATACCATTCTTTTTAGAACAGTAAATCATCATGGTCGTCATATGTAACTACCGTTCTTTTCAGAACATTTAAGAACATCTATTATCTATTTATATTATATATGCTAAATCATTTATTATCATCTAGTTAACAGTAGATCATGGTTATCATCATATGTTATCATCTATTTCCACGGGCAATCTATACCATAGTTATCCATAGTTAATGATAATACCCAGAATATATATATATATATATTGTTGACGTTCGACAAGGTATGTGGTCATATTTGTTTTGCTTTTACATCTTATTGTCGATATGACTGTATAGATATTGTTATATTATATATATACATAAATCCTAGATACTTAAATGCTATGATTGCAGGAAACCACACTATCTGCCTGTGGATGTACAAACTCACATGTAATTGCAGATTTGCACATGCTTGTCACATTGTCTACGAAAAGATCTCAGGTCCTTTCAAAGTACAAGGCCACAAGCTCTTGCCGTGTTTCCACTTGAAATCTACCCTCTGGTAAACTAACATAGCTATTGAAAATGGACATTTATAGTGGATTTACCCATTAAAAGTGGTGATTTTCCATAGTTACTTTAGTTTACCAGAGGGTACCAACTAAAAAAGTCCACCATTGTCCACCAATGTCAAGCATTTTCGCATATTTTCGCGGTTCTTGAAAGCCATTTTCGCCAAGCTTTTGCAGTCCGTGCCTAGCTTCGCAGGTCGAGAAGCAGCTCACTGAGCTCAAGGAGATGCGCCAGAACTGGCATGTAAAAGTGGCCATGTTTGACCCGCGGCATGGGTAAGTAGAATTAGAAAATCCTGGATCGATTTTTTTGCTATACACTAGGTCAATCTTACATGGATTCTTTAATCCTAAGTAGTCTTGTGGTATTATATAATGGGAATATCTAGGTTCACCAGCAAAGAATTTGTCATTTTTTGCAGGGTATCTAAGATTTGCAATGTACATGTAATACATGGAAAATAAGAGAATAACCAGCAACGGGCAACATTTTTTTTTTAAATGGACTATCGAAGATTGACCATGATAAAGCCATAGAATTTGGAGATCTATCCTCTGAATTTTATAGACCTTATTTTTTAGGTACCTCCAATTTAGGTTCCTGAAATGGCCGCTGAAATATGGGGGGGTCCTACTAAATGGTTTATTGGCAATTATTATGGCTCACAATAGGGATACCTACCAGTATAATGGAATGGGATAGGGAAAAATATATATTCGCTCATTTATCATTGTGATTAAGATAACTTGGATAATTTCTGATTAATGATTGAACTTGTGGTCATTCACAAATCTTTGTAATTAGCCCGACAACCTGTGATGTAGCCATTATATCAAGTATTCTAATATTACATTATGGTAATGAATGATGTTCATGAGCGATTGGAACCAGAATGCATAAACCACTTGAAAAACTAGTTGGCAAAGATCTAACCGTATCACAATCATCCCACTTTGGTGAATTTGGTGTTTTTTTTTGTACGAGTTTGACTGGGGATTCAACCGCCGTAGGCAGGTAGCCCCGGGAGATTTTGAACATGTTTTCTGGGCGAATCTTAGGATGGATCTTATGCTTAGTAACTAAGAGGGGCCTCCCAGTGATGTTAGTTGGTTTATAAACCCCCATAACTATAGTTATAAGTACCATAAACCATAGTTATTGGAGTTATGAACCAACTTAGCTATCTTGGGGGCCCCACATTGTATGCTTAGTAACTAAGAGGGGGCTCATTTGTGATACAGTCGAGAGCATGCTTTTCACAGGATGGGGCCCCCGTTTTCGATAGCGTGAAGCGTTGGTTTATTTTTGTGGCTGAAAAAACTATGGTTTATGGTAGATATATAACGAACTAGTTAATGGGGATTATTTCATGGTTTATAAACCAACAAACATCACTGGGGGGCCCCATCCTGCAGGTGTGTGAGTTATTATGTTTAGCCCATATGATATTTGATGGTGTATGTTAGAAACAACGGAAGAAGGTATAAGTTACAAACATGGAAAAAACATGACCCAAATCCAGAACCTAGATCCTTCCCAATTCAGTCAAATAGGTTGTAACCAATAACTAGGGCACAAAATCCATAATATAATAATATCCCACTTCATCACAGTGATATCATGGTGCTATACCTTACTCACTAACTGCATGCGTCAGATTGGTAGCCAGGACGCAGCATTTTCTCTTAGGCCATGTGGGGCCAATGTTTTGCCAACATCACTTCTCACACCAAGAACAACACCTACTGTACATCCTTCAAGTATTTTGAACACTTTGGTGAGATTCACATGTGTTTCATATTTTTGTTTCCAGAATTTTCATTTTTTTTTTTTTAATGCACAAATTGTGCCCAGAAAAGGACAATTTTGGTAGGTCTACATCTGGGATATCTTGGCTGTTGTTGATTCTCTTATATACCCAAAAATCTACTATATATATATATTCATGCCCTATGGATCCTTCTTAGGAAACGTTTGGGGTATGATTCCGGGGGTTAGCCGTAGCTTCTCAGGAGGTGTTTGGATCCTTGTTGGGATATATATTTATTTGAAAGTAAATATTACTATAGTGCTAGAATCCCATTGAATTATCCCTATACCCCGATGTTTTCAATGGTCGTTATTCCGAATTTTTCGGAGAAGCCTCGATGGTTGGTCACAGGACAAGATGTCCACTGCTGATGCGGATGAGCTGAAGAATCTCGTGGCAGAGCTGAGGCTTCATATCCGGATGTGCAGTTTTTTTTTTTTTGCGTATAATAATGCCTATAATCCCTCTTTGATCTTTGATAAGACTAGCTTAGTAATGTCATAGTGGTTTAGTAGTGGTTTAATAGTGGTTTAATGGTGGTTTAATAGTGGTTTAATAGTGGTTTAATAGTGGTTAGTTTTGATGAAGAATACTTGAAAAAATGTGGTAAATGTCACTTAAAATTCCCTCCAGGTGTATTAAAAAACACATTGGCAATCCATCATTGGTTACCAAACGGGAGCTGGTTTTCCAGCTTAGGCCGCCATGTTGACACCGGAGAGTAGTGGGTGATGTGGTTATGGCTACAACCCCAACGTGGTGATGTTTGTAGAGGAAATATGTCGATCTCCAAATGAGCTCGGGAGATGTTTGGATGATTTTCGACACGGGGGTTCCTGGCCATTCGCCTGGGTCCCAGGTTGAACTTCGGGCGGATGAACAAAATCGTCTTACCTTCGAAGACTTCCATTTGTTGAGCAGATTACTGTAAAGAAATGACATGTTTGCACAGTGGTGAGACGTACATTTGTTTCTGACCTGCAGTTGCAACTATGAATACTATAGTTTATTCATAAGTTTACACTATAAAACAAGAAACATCACCGGGGGGCCTCACCAGTGGCGCTGGAGGACCGCGTTGGCAGCGGAAGAAGGTGACCTTGATCTTATCAAGATGCCCGTCTTGGTAACACGGGGGTCCAGAAGTGGGTGATTTACCTGCAGTGTATAGTCATTAATCATGACCTAAGATGGGTAACATTCATATAGACCATTATTGACAACAGGTCAGTTTAATGTTGCCCTAATCAGTTTATAGTCATTGATCTTGAAAAAAAGAAAAAACAAAAACAACATTAATATAACTAGGTCAACCTTAGATGGGTACTTTAATCCTAACTAGTCTCTTGGTATCAATGGGATTATCTACTAACCAGCAAAGATTTCTTCTTTTTGCAGGGTATCTAAGATTGGCACTGTTTATAGTCATGAAAAATCATTAAATGATATTAAACGCGCCCTAAGTGGTGGTGAAACTTGGTTCAAACACATCAAACGCTGCCTCAAATCAGGTTGGGGATGCTTGGGGTTTCACCGGCTCTTTCAGGGGAGAGGATGTTTGTTGTTTGCCATGGGCGAGGTGGTGGCGGACTGTCCCAAGGTTGATCTATGTGGATGCTGTTGCCATTCCTCTTTCAGAAAAGGGGTCTATCTGAAAATGGTGATTTTCCACCGGTAAACATACAAAAAGCTATTGAACATGGCCATTTATAGTTGATTTTCCCATTGAAAATGGTGATTTTCCATAGCTAAACGTTAGTTTACCAGAGGGTATACCCCCAAAATGTCCATTTCAGTGGGAGGATGTGGAACATCCTGAAGCAATGGTAGCATGGGTCCATTTTTCAGACAAACCCGAACTGATTGATTGGAGGTACCTACCATATATAAGGCCTACTTTTCAGATTTTTCAGGGCTATGTTTTAGGGAATATCCCCACAACATATGGCCAAACATATGGTACTAACGTACCTCCATCTGTTGGATCCTGAAGATCTCCCATTGAGACCTGCAGTTCCAAGGAACAAGACCAAGGATTTGCAGGAGAAGTCCTGGAAGGCCAGGATTTATGACCTCAATATATATATATATATATGGGTAAATTATAACCAGTAACTAATTATACATCTTTTGCCAGTAACTTAGTATTCATAGAATTGGATGATGGGAAAATTGAAACCGGAAAGCCCTATATTTGGTGGTAAAAACCATGGTTTCCGGTTAAGATTTTCCCTTAAACCAATCCAATGAATTTAAGGCCAAGAAATTCAGGATGCGACGGCTTTATATAAAAGTCTACTGAAAAATAGGGTTGATATCCAATTTGATTCTGCAACAAAAGTGCGTCTGCAACAAGAGTAAACATAATAAAGCTACTGAATGGCAGATGACTTAGGGGTCTGAGCAAAGGTTTCCAATTCCAATTCAATGTGTGTTTTTTCACTGAAGCAACCGCTATTTGATGTCCGGTCTGATCCCCAATCTTGGTTACTTAAAAATACTAAAAATGGCAAGCCTGTTGTATACCCCCAAACATGGGATTGTTTATACGAAAAAATATCTGACCCGTGCGGTCGCCAATGACAAGAAGCCAACATCTGCAGAGTTTGCGCCTTGCGCAGGTCACTCAGCAGGCCTATCAGCAAGGCGCCTCCACTGAAGGCTGTTGGCGGTTGGTGTGATATGTCCCGCTCCGAAACATGCTGCTGGGTTTCTCAACAACAACTGGTTGGTGGTTTGGAACCATGGAATTTTTATGACTTTCCATATATTGGGAATATTTTCATCCCAACTGACGAACTCTATCATTTTTCAGAGGGGTAGGGCTCAACCACCAACCAGACAACAAAATCAACCAGTCCACTGAATTGATTAACATAGAATTCCGTTCAGAATAGCTGAACATTCTTCGCCATTTTTCCAGGTATTCCCAACCAATCAACAACGAGCTGACATACATCGTTGCGTAGCGGTTTTCAATTCCTCGAGAAGTTCCGGTATTTTTTTTGTTTGGAAGGATCTTGTAGGCTCTGTAGGCATCCACCACATAGGGCGGTCGGAGGGGCCATGAGGGGCCGTACCCTGTTGTGATCCACCATTTTCTAGTAATGCTGCATGTTCAATGATTTTGAGCTGGTACATCATCCACAACGGGTTGGTGGTTTGGAACAGGTTTTATTTTTCCATATATTGGGAATTTCATCATCCCAACTGACGAACTCATATTCTTCAAAGGGGTGGCTCACCCACCAACCAGTTAGGGTTTCAAACATTTCTTATTTTCCATGTCATATATGGGATGTCATCCGAAACCCATTGACTTTCACTCCATCATTTTTCAAGATGGTTAAAACATCTACCCTCTGGTTATGACTGTTACATAGCCATGGTATAGATGGTCCATAGAAATAGATGATTTTCCCAGCTAGAAACCTCCATTTATGAGGGATTTTCAACCAGAAATTCATTGCCCAACACGATGCTAGGCTTTGAGTGGTTTCCGATCTAAGCTCAGCAGGTGATAGCTCTGAGCAGAAGACCGAGGAAAGCGACAAGGACAAGGTCTCTTGGTGGCAACACATGGCCATTCTGAACACTTTGTGATTCTGGTTTCAATAAGGGTTGGGTTTTGACATGTAGAATGTGGGGTTTTAACATGATTGAATGTGCTATAGTCATAGTCCCGGGAAAAAAAGGATGGAAACGTGGTTTCCTGCCAATGGCGACTGAATTTATGTACATCCTTATTTCTTTTCAATGTATGCCGGAAAAGAAAGCTTCTGGTTGGTGGTTTGGAACATGAATTTTATGACTTTCCATTCAGTTGGGAATGTCATCACCCCAACTGACTTTCACTCCATCATTTTCAGAGGGGTTTGTTGGCTCAACCACCAACCAGATATATAAAATTATACAAACATATATAACTAGAGTTTTCCCATGTTATACCCTCTAGAGTAAACATAGTAGGGCTCAACCACCAACCAGAAACTGTAACCCTAGTCGTTTGGACTTGCATATGATGCAATTCGACTTGGTCCCCTGAATTCCCTGAAAGTCGACTTCAATGTTCTGAACTTCCTTCCGGGAAAGGTGGAAGATCTTCCCCAGCAAACCCAGGGGGTCTCCGTATATTTCCCATATATTTCCCATATATTTCCCATATATTTCCCAATTTTTGGAGGTCAAGATAGATTAAGATGAAAGATATGAAAGCCTGCTTCTCTATATTCTTTTCCAGCATCTCTATATTTCCAGTAGGTGGCAAAGAAACCCTACCCTCTGGCAACCTAACAGTTTGCTATTGAAAATGGTCATAGAAATAGTTTATTTACCCATTGAACATGGTAATTGTCCATCGTTTTTTGTATGTTTACCAGAGGGTACGTACCCCAAGATGCTGCAGTACGTTTCTATACCACGCAAAATGATGAGATCTCAGGTTTCTAGAGCTGAAACTCAAGCTTTAGAACTTCACCCAGCTTCATATTCTCAAATATCCAATGATCTGGGTAAATTTGATCACGACCTCACTGATCTCCCTCACTGGAAATCATGGTTAGATTGTGGGGAATCATCCCAAAATGGCCGCAAGATTCAGGTTAGTGAAATATTATAATTTGCCCAGACTGATATTTAAAACTATATGGTAATTTGAGAATATGAATCTTCATGTCACTGTACTTCAGGGATTTAGCCTCTGGTAATTTGTTACAGTTTGCTATTGAGGTAATTTGTTACAGTTTACTATTGAACATGGCCCAGTCGAAATCGAAATAGCTGATTTACCCATTAATAGCATGGTGATTTTCCAGAGGGTATTCTTGGTGGCCAGCAATTGAGGCTGGCTCCACGCCTTCCCGAAGTCCCGATCTTCCTGGCACCTGAAAAAAAATCGGGGTCAACAACCACGTCTATAAACCTTTGGAACGGCGTGGATTATGAAGCCACCACAAAAAAGTGTGCTGGGTGTAAAAATGTGAAAAAGTTTCCACGCTTGAATTCGGACCTGTCACTGAATTCTCCAAAAGAATCTGAGGACGGTGAGAAGGAGAAGAAGTGAGGAACTGCTGAAATCTTGGCCCGCTCTGGACCTCAAAAAATGCCACATTGCATGGGATTTTGGCCCGTTGAAGGAATAAAACATCCTCACCACTTTGATGTGTCACATGAGACCCATGGAATCCCATGGACATGGACCCTCGATTTTTGAAGATTTTTGATGTGGCTATGGATCAATACCTGTCCATTTTTAGGGGGATGAACATCCATTTACCAGCTATTTTGATGTTCACCAGGGGTACAAGGTTTTGACACACTGCCATGTTTCTGGCAGAGATTTGAGTGCTTCGTATCATCGATCATCGCTCCAATGATATTTTTGGGTGCCGTCAGTTTGATCATACCCCGTTGGGAATGTCTACCCCGCTGGGAATGCCATTCATAGAACGGACATGAACGGACATGACTGCATGTTTAGAATCAAGAAAAACAAATTCACAATATATATATATATATAATATATATACGTAGCAAGAAATGCATTTCATATCATCGCTTCGGCGCGCCGGAGAAGGACATCAAGTTGTGATGTGGTTGTTTCTTCACGTGACACCAAAAACCGGGATTTGCCACGTTGAATACACCATTTAAGTTATGCTTGAGGCTTAAGAAACTTGAACTGGTTGGTTGGTTGGTTGGTTCGAAGTCCAAAGGACAAATTGGGGGGGCTCCAACAGGCAGCAACAGCATCCAATCATGGAATAGCAGGGACCCCAACATGGAGTCTGCAGGACCCTTACCTCAGTAAAAGGCCCAAACAGC
>Ga0126342_10010733_pt1 | contig 16399 bp, 8 predicted proteins | sample Cyp1metagenome_FD_92528 | JGI IMG/M metagenome (GOLD analysis project Ga0126342, IMG submission 92528) | Coral microbial communities from Lord Howe Island, Old Settlement Bay, Australia - Cyphastrea 1 metagenome | ecosystem: Host-associated > Invertebrates > Cnidaria > Coral ... | reverse complement strand
ACTTTCAAGGGAAGGCAAAAAACACTGTAAAACACAGTATAAAATCAACATTTTCCATATCCATACAATTAAATTGCAATTGGCTTCCGGGGAACCCCCAGCTTCCGCCCTATATATATATATATCATTATATATCATAGAAATGGATTTGGATGATATATATAAGTGGATTCGGATTTGATTTGATATCAAACAACAAAAAATGAGCCACATCACGAGTCAGATCCACTTGAGAAGTCTTCAAAAGTTAGTCAGAATAAGAGTGATCATGGAGGCCAATGTAGATTTTGATCATTAGATGTTGATCATTAACCCACGTAGTTAATCATGACTGAACAAGGATTACCAAGCATAGCTTTTTCATAGGATTGGATCAAATCTGTTGATCATTGCGATCTCGAGCAGTGAACAAAAAAACCAACCCGGTGGCTTAACATTTCAAGTTCATGGATAATCATAATCCCCTTTTTTAAAACAGCTAGTACTAGTAGAATCCAATGTGCAAATCCTTGTAGATTGGATCAGCCACCAACTATGGTTGTCGTGTTAGAGAATGAAGGTCAACGACAGTTTACTAATTGGGTTTATATCGTGGGAAAAGGGAGATCTCCCACGAAGAATAGGCTCCAGTCGTCGCTCTTCCCTTGGTCCAAGTGGTTTATGGTCCAGTAACGTGTTCTTGGCAAAATATTATGACAGCCTACTTGTTCCAAAACAACATTGAAGATCTACCATCCGGTAAACGTTTACATAGCCATGGAACATCACCATCTTTACTAGGTCAATCAACTATAAATGTGCCATGTTCAATAGCTATGTTAAATTACCAGAGGGTGTGGGCAAACAATCAGAACCTGAGACCCACGAATGCAAATGAATTGGTTCTTTGTAGCCTCAAACAATCCTATTTGAGCACCAAAAATCGACGGTTGTTTACTACAAGCAATCATCAGTCCATCTGTGAATGGGTTGTCATCCATCCCACAAGAGGAAATTTCGCTATGAAAATCGACCGACAAGATGGATTCTATCATCGAATGTTTGATTGCAATATGTTATATATTGTATTAATTATATATATTAGTTCTTGGCCCAGGCCTTACCAGTAGTAGAACCGTTCTCAACTGATACCTGGGACCCCATTTTCTCAACCATGGACCTTTGGGTTTCTCCTTTGCCGCCTGGCTCGCGCATTTCGCTGGTGGCCTACATCAATGAGTTCAAGGATGGCACTTGCTTTTGCACTGGCCTCTCGCCCCAACAATCTTTTGTAGTCACTGGCGCTGCTGCGCATGCACCAGGGCTTTACTCATTCTATGACTTAGAGAGAGCACAGGAGGACTCCGCATGTCAAGTGGTGGACGGAGTGACAGAAATTCATGTCCATCATGAGAAGGATCTTTTCACACATGTTACTGTTTTGGATTTTTGCTCTGGAATGGGTGGATTTTCAATCGGTTCTCAGCTCTTGGGAATGCGTACGGCCATTTTTGTTGAGAAATCAGCATTGGCATGTGAAGCATTACGGGCCAACTTTGCCAGCCCAGTCATTGAAGGTGACATTGGTGATGTTGACACACTGAAGAAAATTCATCCACTGATAGGTGCAGGATACCTGCAGGCAACAGGAGGGTTTCCATGTCAAGGCTTCTCTTTGCAGGGAGATCAACAGGGCATGAACGACCATCGTAGCCATAGCCTGTATGCCATCCTGAGAGCATCCTGGCTTCTCCAGGTGGATGACATCCTGCTGGAATGTGTTGCCAACGTGATTCATTTCCCCTTGGCACAGCAAAGCATTGATGATTTTGCCCAGCTGACGGATATGCACATTTTCAAACTCATTTTTGACCTCCAGGACCAGTGGCCAGTCCGACGCAATCGTTTCTGGTGTAGAATGATGAGAAAAACAGTGCCCAAGGTTGAAATCCCTCGGTGGCCAGCAACTCAATGCTATCGAAAGTTAGGGGACATCATGCCGCTGGATGCAATCTGGGATGAACTCATTGAGCACCAACTGGAATGGGATCCAAGTGAATTGGCCATTTATCTGGATCCATGCTACGGCGCAGATCAAAGAGTTCTCCTTGATCATGACAAAGCTCCAACAGTCCTGCACTCATGGGGACATGTCAATCGACCTTGCCCTTGCGGATGTCGTGCAGCTTTCAGTGTCGCCCGACTTCGTTCAGGAGGAGCACGAGGTTTTGGCCTGATCTCCTCACGAACAGGCCGTCACCGTCATCTTCATCCTGAAGAAGGTGCCATGCTATGCACAGTGCCACCGACATTCCACTTTCCAATGCCACCAAGATCGGCACTCAGCTTGCTGGGACAAATTGCAGCTCCACTTCAAGTGGTCTGGGTTCAAGCACATGTGCTGGCGGGACTTCAGATGCATTTTTGGGGATGGACTGGCATTGATCCTCAGCAGATTCTCACTGTCTTGCAGCAAGAGCTGGCCGCTCACGCTTTCCATAGATGGATCACACCCCAGCACTATGAGCCCAGACTGGTCTCTCTGCAGATCGAAGGTGAGAACACCATCTACGAGATCCGCATCAATTGCCCCACCACAGTGCAGGACCTGCTCCAGGCCGAACGGAAGCTGGCAGGATGGGGGCAATATGCGATCGTCACTCATCAAGGCCAAAGATTGCATCCCAACACTCAGCTGCAACCTGGAGTGCTTTATCACATCAGGATCTGTACCAGCAAGCAGGTGAGAACGTTTCCTGATGACATCCAACTTCTTGGAGGAGGACCAGGTGACATCTCACGTCAATTGGGTGATCGATTGATTTGGACAGGTATGCAAAAATTGATCCAGGTGGCTTCTATGCAAAAATTGGCGCCCACACCATTTGTGTTCTACCCGTTTCGTGTCGACCAGTTGTTGCAGCAGACACCACCTCCGGCAGTTCAAGCTTCCTGGAGAGCACGACGGCAACATGAAACTGGGGACATCCTCTTCATCTGCGAATGGCAAGATCATTGGCTCTTGGTTCATGGACTTTGGAACCAACAAGAGCAAGGGCTTGATTGGATTTTGCATGATGGACTTTACATGCATCAAGCCCTCCCATGCATTACCCAAGTTGTCCACCAGATCTCACAGGCGCTGGGAGACCCATGCCTTGGGCTGCAGCTCGGACAAAGTCATCCTCAACGACATGGCCATACCTGTGGCACAATTGCTTTGTTGCATTTTGCACATTGTCTTCGCCTCTTGGATTTGGACTTTGAGGTGGACATTGCTCTCCTGCATGATTGGCTCCTGAAGGCACAGACTATGCCATGCCAGATTTATGCTGGTGGACCCGAGGACCTCCAACGGCAACTTGCTGATATCTTGCAGTCCAAGGGTGTCCCCAAGGAGGTAGTGTCAGACCGGGTACAACTGGTGATGCAGCGTATTGGCCAGAGGCAGATTCAACAAATCCTCAAGGCCAAGAACCCTTGGGCTGACTTGAAGGCTGCAGCCAGCAAGCCTGGCACCATGTTCAGGCTCATCACTGTGGAGGAACAGAAAGACTATGTGGCGGCACGGGCTCAGACCAAGCATGGTGCCAAGATCAAGAATCACAAGACCAAGAAGCCACACAAGGGACCTGGCCATGATGCACCAGTCCTCTTGGATCCTTCACAATTTGAGCTGAACCCTCACCACTTCAAGGACGACAGTGATCTCCCAGTGCAACAAATTACCTTTGCTGAAGTTGAGGCTGAAGCACGAGGAGTTGCGCTTTGCAATGTGGACATGGCTCGGCAATTTCTCAACAACAACGCCTTCATCAGCACTGATGCGCTGGCATTGATCTTCTTGGATTCTCCAGAGGCTGAAACCATTGACAAGGTTGGCATGGAACCCATCATCATTCCGGCCAAGTTCAAGGGCACTGATGAACAGACTCTCATTTATGGGCACATTTTGCAGCTTGGGGACTCCAAGGTCACCAGAGAATCAGCTAGCAAGAATTCTAGCCCAGATGTCATCACGACCAAGGTGATCAAGCTTCAGGTGTTCCGTGATCAGCTGGCCATGGAATGGCATCGATTTGCTGATGCACCTATCCGAGCATTGGTAGCAACAATGGACTCCTTGAAGCTTTGCAAAGGCGCTAGCTGTGGCGCGCAATGTGCTAAGTTTCATCCTGGCCTGGACGAAAGCATAGACAATGTGATCTTTGAGCTCTGGGCACGCAGCTTCTTTGATGAACAGGGTCGTAAGTCAACACCAGAACAGGCCAGTCTGTTCACGGTCTTCATGCGCATTCCAGATGGAGCTTTGATGAAACTTTTGACAACTGCACCGTCAGGCGTTTATGTGGAGCCCCGAGGTTCCCAACCACGTGAGCACGATGACAGTTTCAGGGTGGTGTGGCTTCCTGGAGCTTCTGCTGAAGAAGCCATTCATCAATGCAGAACCTGTGACAAGTCCATCTGCCTGGTGAGAATGAGACAAAAGTACGGCATCAGAGTCAAGAAGACAGATGAGAAAGCAGCATGGGCACATCTACGACCTGGCGTTGATTTCATGGCTCTGGACATCCAGCTGATTTTTGAGCTGTTTCCTATCCCACATGGGACACAGCGACATGCCATTACCAAATTGTTGGCGGACTGGGAATGGCCAGCCAGGCCACTACATCCAGGCAAAGGATCTTTCAGTCACATGTCTTGGAGAGTGGGGGCTCAATCACCGCCACCACAAACAGTCATGACCGGTTTTGACAACGATGTGGTGATCTCTCAGATCAAGGAGCTGAAGCAACAGCCTCCACAACAGCAGGTGATTGCTTCTTCCAAGACTCAACGTCAACTGCGAAGTGCACCAAAGCAAGTTCCTCCAGTCACGGCGAATGGAGATCCGTGGCAGGAATATGGCAAAGATCCATGGCAATTTCCAAGCCGTCCAGCTGCAGTCGCCAACAATGAGGGTAAAACACGACTGCAAGAACTGCAAGATCAACTCAGCAAGGATGTCACTCATCGTGTGGTGCAGGGCCTTGAATCTCAAGCGCAAAACGCCATCAAGGCGGCGGCAGCCACCTCTCAGGAGAATGCAGGGCAACATGAACATAGACTTCAGGCGCTTGAGATTGGCATGCAGGAGCTGCAGAACCACCATGTCCAATTCAATCAATGGTTCCATCAAGCTGGAGAGCGTCTGAAGACCACAGAATCCACATTGAGTGCTGTTCAACAGACCTTGAACACACATCAGAATGAGATCCATGCGTTGGGTGCAACTTTCCAGAGCACCATGAAGACAGTCAAGGATGATCTCTCCTCTGAGATGAATGAGTCCTTCAACAAGCAACTGAGCAGATTGGAGGCGTTGCTGGAGAAGAAGCAACGCCAAAATTGACTATGGCATACAGGCTCAGGCCATGGATCAAGCCTGAGGCCGAAAGCCACAGTTGGATCCACACATGGGATTTGCAGGTTTTTCTGCTTCTTTGCGATGCTTTTTTCACATGTGGCCGCCCTGCAGCAGCGATCTACTCCCCTTGCCCGGTTCTACATCGACGGCTCGGCAGCCACGGCTGACCGAGATCATGGGTCGGGGGAAACATGCTGCCATGTTCCTGGGCACTGGCCTGTGAATGACATTTTTGGTCTGATTTCCCAAGACACCTACTGTTTTCACGAGCCAACTGGACAAGGTACCATACGTTATGGTGAGGCTCTTCATCCAGGGCCTCACTTGGGAGACACACTGACTGTGGGTGTCAGTAATCCAGGTGGTTTGCGACAAAAGGAGGATCTTCTTTTGGGATTTGGGCCAGGCATTTGGTCAGTGACAGAGACACAGCTGTCAGCCACAACGTTCAAGACATGCTCGGGCATTTTGAGGCGTCAAGCTCGAGCACAGAATCAAGAGATCCGTTTTCATGGAGGTGCACCAGCACCATTGAGACAAGGCTCCACGTGGGCAGGGAGATGGTGTGGGGTGGCCACCCTTTCTGACACACCCACTTCCAAATTGGATATTCCTTGGCCTGCTGAGCATTGGAATAGTAGCAGAGTCCTGCTCACAAGGCATTGGATTCAAGCTTTACCAATAACGGTGGGTACATTTTATGGCTATGCACAGGGGCCAACATGGCCAAAAGCCCATCAATTGAGTGATCAGTTGCTGGAAACCTACACCACTGAACTTGTCCTGGGGATGTCCGGAGTGCGTATGATCATGGGCGATTTCAATCAAGAACCTGGTCAATTGACGCAGCACCGAATATGGATGCAGCATGGCTGGAAAAACGCCCAAAATGCAGCAGCAGAGATGTTTGGGCATCACATCGCCCCCACATGCAAAGGTAGCAATGAAAGAGACCAGATATGGCTTTCGCCCGAGGCATTGCAGCTCCTGCGAGGCCTGTGGTTAGAAGATGTCTTTGTAGACCACTCTACCTTGGCTGTGCAACTCATGGTTCCAACCCGAAGTATGGTGGTGCACAAGTGGCCCAGGCCAGCACGACTGCCTTGGTCGGATATAGACCAGCAGAACTGGAACCCCACATGTTCTGTGCAGTTCAATGCTGGCAATGACCCCACCAAGTTTTTGCAATGTTGGGCCATGGACTTTGAGAATGCGGTTTTTCAACATGCTGCTGAAGTTTCAGACCAAGCTCTACCACCACGATGTCGGGGGAGGGCACAGAGATTGAAGCCACTTCGCCAAGAGCTTCGCACACCAACCAGCAAACCTAGCCGTGAAGGTGAAGTACGGGCTCAAAACTCAGCAGCTGGCACAGCTACCAGAATCTGGTTTCGACAGCTTCGCAGGTTACAAAGCCTGAAGCATGCAGTGCAGGCAGCTAGCCAAACACCCTCAGCCATCACCTACAGACTTGAGCTGTGGGAGGCGATCAAGCGCTCTTCGGGCTTTTGCCCCAACTTCCCACAATGGTGGGGTGAACAACAACATGAGGTCCATGGAGTACCAGAGATTTTGCCGGTCACTGTTCCTGAAGAATCGGCCATTGCCACAGCCATCTATGACAGCTTCCTTCTTCACTTCCGAGCTTTTGAGGCATGGCACCTCAATGAGCGTTCCCAGTGCTTGAAGTTGAAGTATGCGGGCTCACTGGAAGCGTCTACATGGATATGCGCAAAGACCCAAGACCGGGCATTGAGAACATCTGGAAAGAGAATGTCTACACCATTTTGGATGTGGATTATCAGGGCCTTCAAATTCATTTAGACAAACCTGTACAGACCAATTTTGATCATGTCTGGTATCATGGCCAACATGCTTTTGCCATCACTGCAGTTTCTGGAGATGTTTGCACAGTTTTATCTACGGAGAACATTGCACCAGGTGATGAGCTTGTACAACGTGTTTTCTTGACGGATACCAATGACATCCTTCAAGCTTTTTCTGAGCACTGGAAACCTAGATGGAGCAATTTAGCCAGCATTTCTGAAGGTGATTGGCACCGTATCATGCAGTTCGTTCAGCACTACATGCCTTCTCATGCCTTCACATGTGAACCTTTGCAAATTACAACTTGGCAGCAAGTAGTCAAGAAGTTCAAACAGAAGGCGGCACGAGGGCCTGATGGTTTTTCCAAAGATGATCTGAAGAACATGCCGGAAAGCCACACCTCCTCTTTGTTGGCGCTGCTCCACTCCATTGAAACCACTGACACACCATGGCCACAGCAACTTGCGTTTGGTACAGTGATTGGTCTTAGCAAGGTGGAAAATGCACGAGGAGAACCAATTTAGACCAATCACATTGTTTTCCACTATTTATCGTACCTGGTCACGTTTGAGAACCAGGGAGCTGATCAGACAGCTTGCTGAAGTCATGCCACCAGAAGCACTTGGCTTCCTACCACATCGAGAAACAACAGAGATATGGCTGGTGCTCCAGGCTCATATCGAGCTCATGTTGCAACTGCGTCAAGACTATGCAGGGCTCTCTACAGACTTGAAGAAAGCCTTCAATCACATTGGTAGAAGCCAGGTATTCATGACTGCGGAGCATCTTGGACTCCCTCTTCAGCTTTTACAACCATGGCGAAAATTTTTGGGGCAATTTGCCCGGAGATTTGATATTCATGGATGTCTCGGAGAAGAGATGTCATCAACCTCAGGATTTCCTGAGGGATGTCCGCTTTCAATTGTGGCTATGCTCCAAGTTAACTGGTGTTATGTCTACATGAGAGCTTTCTGTCCAAAAGTCAACGCATACTCTTTCGTTGACAACCTGACCTTGGCGACCAAAGAAGCCGTTTTACTGGTACAAGCCTATTTTGCTTTGCGTGCAGTTTGCCTTTTGTTTGGCCTTGAGACTGATGATGAGAAAACCTTCGTTTGGGCCCTAACAAAGACTATGCGCGCAAGCCTTTCTCTTTTAGGTTTCCCATGTCTGAGTGATGCCAGTGAACTTGGGGGTGCCATGACTTTTGGGATTTCACGAAGAACTCGAATCCTCAAACAACGTGGTCATGTTTTGGTGACACGCTGGCAGAAGCTGAAGCGATCCTTCGCTCCTGGGCCACAAAAACTCTCCATGTTGCCAAAGATTTTCTGGCTGCAAGCTTGGCATGGCTCGGCGATCTGTTTGGTTGCTGACAGCTACGCACAAGAACTTCGGCGAGAAGCAGTTAAGGCTTTACGGCTGAATGGGGCTGGGTCCAACCCCTTACTGCGACTTTCTTTGGCAGATGACATGCAGGCTGATCCTGGCTTTTATCAAGTCCATGTTTGTTTGGCGACTTTTCGAAGAATGCTCCACAAATGCCCAGACCTACTGCCGATGTGGCAAACTTGGATGGATGGATATCAGGGACGTTTGATTCCGGGGCCTTTCTCACGGCTCATTCAATGTCTTGCCTTGGTGGGTTGGGCGGTGGACATGCCACCTTTTTTCCGAGATCATGAAGGTCATTGTTGGAACCTCAAGATGGTGGATAACAAAACTTTGAAACTTCTTTTGGAAGATGCATGGCTTCAATACGTTGCTTCTCAGGTGCGACACCGCACAATGAAGGGGCTTGTTGGCCTTGAGGGCTTCTTAACCAAACTGGATTGCAAAACTATGACTGCCTTGGACAGAGCACGTATTTCAGCACTTCATTCAGGGGCCTTCATGACCAACTTTGAGCATGCGAAGTTTGACATTGAGAAGTCTCCGATGTGTGCACTGTGTCATTGCGAAGATGATCGTGAACACTGGCTTAGATGTCCCAGATACCAGGCACTTCGCAATGACATCCCAGATTGGTGCCCAGATAACTTGGAATTGCCATCTTGCACTTTGCACCATCTGCTAGTGCCCAGACAGGAGATTTTGGTGAAATGGCGTCAGATTTTGCTTGACACCACCAAACATGGCCATGTTTTTAGTTTTCTTCCCCCGAAGTTTGGGTACCACCACCTTTTTCTTGACGGGTCCTGTTTCAATGATGAATACCCAATGTTGAATTTGGCAGCATGGGGGGTGATCAACGCCACGATGGGCGACATTGTCACGGCTGCTCCTCTGGCGGGTCTGGCACAATCCATTGACAGGGCAGAGCTGATGGCCGTGGTGGCCAGTCTCCAATGGGCTGCGGGCACAGAGCTTGGCCTTTGCCTCTGGTCGGACTCACTTTCCACCGTCAACACGATGGAGTATGTGCTGCAACATGGGGCTCTTCCAGATGGGATAGAAAATTTGGATCTGTGGCAGCAAGTTTTTGCTCTACTACATGATCGAGCAGGGCTGAACACCGACGTTAGATGGATTCCTTCACATCTCTCGAAGGAGCTGTGCGAAGATCCTTATGAAGAGTGGGTTGCTCACTGGAATGATGAGGTGGACAAATTGGCAGTTTACACCAACAGAAACCGACCCAAGGCATTGTGGAAATGCTATGATGCTGCAAGCTCGGCTCTGAATGGATGGGCGAAGCGACTTCGACAGCTTCGAGCATTCTACTTCAAAGTGGCAGAAATGGAAGTTCCAAACACAGCAGACTTGGAGGAGTGCGAGAGCATCAAGTCATCAGACGATGATGAGATGTTGTGGCTATCATGGGAAGACCATCTACCGGTTTCCTGGCAAGTTCAGTGTCTACATGGACATTTCAAAGTTCCCGGTGCTTTTTTGACAGAGATCATTCACTGGATCTGCGCTGCAGAACGTCTCGATGGCGCAGTGAGGGTAGTGAGCGACTTAGAATTAGTTTTTGCACTGCTCCTAGACAAGGAGGTTTCATTTCCTTTTTCAGTGGATGGTACGTTGGCTTTACACATGCGCAGACCTGATGACATGTTCCAACGACCCACAGTAGCTATGATGCTAAGGCCCTTGCAACATGCAATGCATAGTATTCATAGGCTTTTTTCTTTCGTGATCAGAACTCCAGCGCTCCCCAATCCTGAACTTGGGGTGTACATGAAATATGAAGGCACACGATTGCGAGTGCCAACTGAGCTCTGGGGTCTTTTGAGATCACGTGTGCAGCTTTTCACATCCAAGAGGGCTGTGAGGAAATCCCAGGACCTGGCGCGGCCTGCGCCATGATGACAGGACTGTTGCTGCCGCACTGCTTTGCCGTGTGCAGCAACTGCAAACCGTCCGAGCTATATATATATATATATATTATCCCATGAAATCCCTATGCACGTTGCTTAAAACCAACTGTTGACCATGCCGCCAAAAGACTTGCTATAAAGTATCATATCAGATTCATCATAGTCACATATTCCCATCTAACTTTTGACTAGAGTTGGTGATGTATATCATGAAATATCATGAACTATCATGAAACATCCCCATTCATACACCCATTAAAACATAAAACGGTCCTTTCCTGGCCTGGAAGGGTGCGATGAAGCCGCCGGAAGCTGCGTCCACGTGGATGCCAACCTTGGTTTTTTTTAGCAGTGGTGGTCGATTAACACTGATCTAATGACGTACTGGTTGGTGGTTTTAACATGTTTTAACCATCTTGAAAAATATTAGTCAATGGGAAGGATTATCCCATATATAGTATGGAGAATAAACAATGTTTGAAACCACCAGCCAGATATTGTTAATACCAGTATTACTTGTTCATAATCACCCGTGTTTGTAATATTGTTAATACCAGGCGATTACTAACTAATATTATTGCTACATAATCAGTAATATAGCCGATATAGGTATGAATTAATGGTTCATTAACCAGTACAAATATCATTGATGGCAATGATGATCTAATGATAGCAATAACTGAATTCAAACTGATCTAGTGGTGGTTCATTAGCCAGTATAATACTGGTCGATCCTTGTTTATTAATTTATATCGTTAATTAATTTTTAATAATGGCAATTAATGGCAATTAGTGGCAAATACTGGATGATGCATAGTGGTATAACCATGGAGAATTAACAATTAGCTGTTAAAGCCTGGGTGATTCATGGATAATAATTGATGATTAATCTGATTAATGATGATTAAGGCATAGTTCCCGATGTAAACCCAACAATAAAGAAAATCCCACAAACCAACCATGCGGGGGATCATGTTGCATCATTTCAAATAGGGGTATACCAGTATACCCAATCATAACAAGTAACTCTAAGTAAAAGGAATTATCATCCCACTCTGGATTACATAAGTAATTTGATTACTAAACAATACTTAACATGGTTGAGATTAGTTGAGAGTAATGAGTACCAAACAATATAGTAACTGGATTACTATGAAAGTAAGTAACATATGAGTATTGCTAGTACTCACTAGTTTATATATATATATATATATATATATGTATGTATATATATTATATTATGATGGTAACATATTAGATTAGACTATCGTCCCACTCATTTCCAGTCATGTTGGTACACTTTGCTATAGTATAAACGGCCCATTTAGTGTGATGATTTACCAACTAAACATTGCGATTTTTCATGGCTATATTATATTAAAATACCAAGGGTTAAGAGGAATTCAAAAATTATTTTGGGGGATATAGCTAAAAGGAATGAACAACTTGGTGGTTACAGTGATCAATCGTCCCGTATGTTTCTGCCGTGGGCAGACCGTCGCCCAAATTTTCAGTGGGCCATGATGATTGCATAGAAAACGAATCCGAATTGTATGTTTGTCCCGAATTGATTTGTATCATCTGAGTTTTGTTGGTGAAATACCACTTGCTTGTTGTTGACATGCTGCTGTTTCGTGTGAAATTGTCCATATGTTTCAGGAACAATCCAAGTTCGGCTGGTTGTTTTCATTCCAATGTACATGGTTTATAGATGTTTTAACTCATATATTGGAAGATACACGGTATATAAATGACAAACTACTGCAATTAGTTACTAAACATCATTAATATAGATGAACATATCACATATATTCACATATCGTATATTGGAACATATCACTAACTCAGGAAAAATCTTGGAACATCACTAATCAAATCACATCAAATGTTTATGGAGCTAAAATGGGGAATTCATCGAAAAAAAACTGATTTATGATGGGGATGTTCCAGCAATCCCAATCCCTATGGAAATCCCCGGGCCCCACCATCCCCGGTTTTTTTACTTCTTGGCCGCCCCCATGGTATGGTCTTCGTTAAGGGCCATGAATTCATGGCAGAAATATCACGACATCCACCCCAACAAAAACATGTTGGTTTAGTTGATCCCTATTAAAAGATGGACTAGCTTGACTAGTTCAGATCCAACTAGTGAATAAATCGAAGCCCCTAGAATGGCTGAAAGCCAAAAAAGGGGTAGCCTGTCAGGCCGGTCACTGAACATAGCCTAATCATGGCCCAGTTAGGATGATGCTATTCAACATGGATAAACCATGATAAACCCTATCCACTTCGCACACACATCTGACCATGTTGGGATCCAGTGCGGGTCGCCACTGCCTTAGCAACCCCCTTAAACCACAGCAGCGACAGCACAGCTGGACAACCGGCCTCAAGTCCTTTCTCCGCGTTGAGTTTTTCCAAGACCGCATCAACCTGGTCCACTGGGATTTGGATAACAAGAACTGATGTTCCATGATTTTCCTATCATTCCCCAGTGGTGTAATAGATGTGATAGTTATTAGTAGCATGTTACATGTTATATACCAAACTTATGACTAGTAATTAGTAGCATTTTATAACATGGTGTTGTCCAATGATCTGGAGGATCATCCGTCCCGTGCCATGTCCAGAAGTCCGGCACCTCCCACACAGGATCATACCTCAGCATGCTCGCCACGCTGAAAACGTGCATGCTGATGATCGTCAATGGGGATCACCATCTCATTTTGAACTCATCAGGATGGCAAATGAAACAGACTCCAAACCCAAAACCAGTAAAATCGTAAAATCATCATTCCATTTGTCGGAATGACAACTCAATGAAAAAACATAGTTCAAACCAGCGACATTCAGTGTTCCACATGAAGTGTCCAATTCAGGGGTATTTCTTGACCCACATCCCCTTACCAACGAAGGCATGCCACCAGAGTTATCCCGAAATATCCAAAATCAAACAAGGACGGAAGGAGTAAAACCACCAACACTGCCATATATATATATGTGTTTCATATGATTTTATATATATATACTGTATATACGTATATTCATTATATCTGATTGCAATGCTATTTAACATCTATGGTCTATGGTTCACCAAAATTGTTGTTTTCATGTCCTGAAATACCTACTGTACCTGATCCAAGGCCATTGGTTGGTCGGCCTTTTTCGGCCGCTATGTCGCTACATCTCCGGTCCCCCGGGGGTGCAGGTACGTTTTGACCCACCCCCATATCGTGGTTCATCTTAGACCCCCTGCCCGATATATGGTTTATTTTTTTGCCACGGTACGTGTATCAACTATCCCACCTTGTATGTCACGCAAGAGCAGGAGTTGACAAGGTGGTGCCCTCATTTTATAAATTGGCCTATAGTCTATTCTAGAAACATCCTCCATAAATGCTATATTTAGTGTATAGTATACTTGTATAACTATGTGACACCACCCAAGTGGATTTTGTTGGTTATGTAAATCTATCCCATGATATCCCCAATATCCGCTGGTTAATCGCCCCAGCAGCTGGCCGCCGTAGTGGTTGCCCATGATGCACACCTGGGAAGATGTGATTTATAGGCTTAATATAGCAAGAAAACTGATCTACCTATATCCGGCGACCCCGCTTGCAGGGGGAGCGCGTCAGAGGAGAAATTACAAGCAGCAAGGAGCAAGAAGCAAGAAGTGAGGAATACAAGCAGTACAAGCAGTTAGGCACCCTGGGCCGCCGCCAACGTTTTTGGAGGCTTGACGGCTGCAATTTGGAACTAGTTTCTTGTCGGTTCAGAAGGCTCCGTGACATGGTGTTTCGCTGTGGCGAAACCAAGGTTTTGGAGAAAGCGACGTTAGGCAAATATGCGGGATATGGATCATATCGGCGGGATTGGGAATTTGGGCGCTCAAAACATAATTGACATACATGGAGAGTCTCGACTGCGCACACAACATGAGAGTTACACTTGTCAAATCTCGAGTTTAGCTGACAAATCTTGATCAGAGTCAGAGTTCATAAACCCATGATGGAAACAGAGACATTGCTGGAGCAAATAATATGTCGAAAAAAAGCCTGCACCAGTTCATATGTGGTTTATCCCATTATTTAAGGGCTTTCTCCAATCCTTTTCGTGGTGCAGGATTTCGCAACCATCCACCGTATGTCGAGTTCTGCGGCTTCACGCGCATTCTAATACAGGTAAATTAGCGTTGATTTAGAGAATGCGCGGGAACAATAAGGCCAAGAATATCTTTATTATATACATATAGATATATATATATATGTTGATAATGTAGATATATATATTATATTTCGGTTGTGTAAAGATTATATATATATACAGATATATTAAAGTATATAAAATCCTGGTCTGATCACTGGGCATAGTCGAATCAGGTGCACCCATTTTGGGCAGGATCTCTTCCAGAGGCATCATTCAACGTCACGACGTGGTCACTATACATACCCTCTGGTAATTTGTTACATAGCTATTGAAAATGGCCCATTTATAGTTGATTTTCCCATTAAAAATGATGATTTTCCATAGTTATGTTAGTTTACCAGAGGGTAAAAAAGTGAAACCAACCATTTCGGGTGTCCTAAAATAGGGGCTACCCCCAAATCATCCATTTATCAATGGTTTTGCCAAAAAACCAACCATTTGGGGGGAGTACTATACCCCCATTTTCGGAAACCTAGCATTTGGGAATGGTGTTTCGCACTCCCTACCCTCTGGTAATTTAACATAGCTATTGAAATTCACCATTTTTAGTGGGTAAATCAACTATAAATGGCCATTTTCAATAGTTATGTTAGTTTACCAGAGGGTAGGAATATCTTGGGCATCGCAACCGCGGTTCCAAACAGGGCTAGGCTGACGCACGACTCCGATGGTCTTCTCATCAATGAACTCCTGGGGAATTTTTTTTTGGACCCCGCCTGTGGGATGATAGTCAAGGGATTTAGAACAATTTATAACCAATAATATATAATAATAGATAATAATGTATAATAATATGAAATAATATATAATAATATAATAATATATAATGTATAATGATATATGATGATATATAATAAGATATAAGAAGATATAGTAATATATATATATAATAATAATATGATACATAGGTTTGTCCACACATGGGTGTAATAATAATAATAATAATATATCATAATATATATATATATAACCATAGGTTCCCCAAAAACAATGACAATTGTCATAGAAAAACCATGGGTCGAGTAAGTCAAACCCGGGGGCCAAGGTCACGGAGATTTTTTTTCTCTAGCAGCTCTAGCAGTGACCAGTCTGGCTGTTGAATCGGTTTTTTGTCTGCCCCCTTCCAACCTGCAAACATATATTTGTATATATAATATGATATAATATATGATATACCCTCTGGTAATTTAACATAGCTATTGAAAATCACCATTTATAGTGGATTTTCCCATTAAAAATGGTGATTTTCAATAGCTATGTTAAATTACCAGAGGGTATACATTATCATATCTAAGAATTCGACATACTCACCAGCATGACCCTCATTCTCAAACAGTTTCCTTGACACCTTGACTTCGTTGAAGCCTCAGCCTGATACCGATACCTGTTCCACCCCTAAGTGGGATCTAGGGATGTTCATCCCGCCCAAGTTATGGTTCATTGGTGTTTCACCCATTCTCATTATCTCCATTTATGTATAATTTGTGGCAAACATTGTGGCAAACATTGTGGCAAACATTGTGGCAAACACTGTGGCAAACATTGTGGCAAACATTGTGGCAAACATTGTGGCAAACATTGTGGCAAACATTGTGGCAAACATTGTGGCAAACATTGTGGCAAACATTGTGGCAAACATTGTGGCAAACATTGT
>Ga0126342_10010732_pt1 | contig 16400 bp, 14 predicted proteins | sample Cyp1metagenome_FD_92528 | JGI IMG/M metagenome (GOLD analysis project Ga0126342, IMG submission 92528) | Coral microbial communities from Lord Howe Island, Old Settlement Bay, Australia - Cyphastrea 1 metagenome | ecosystem: Host-associated > Invertebrates > Cnidaria > Coral ... | reverse complement strand
GATGATGATGACGATGACGATGATGATGATGATGATGATGATGGTGGTGATGGTGGTGGTGGTGGGGGAGGGGGGGGGGAGGGGGGGGGGCCTTTCGCGTGAAAAATCACGTGATGTCCTTGAGCAGCCCCCCCAATACTTGCTAAAGCAAGAAGACTCCAGCTAGCTGACGCTAGCTTTCGTGATTACTGGAGGTTAGGTGCTAGGGTCAAGTTAGATGGGATGAATGCGGTATGGTCATCTATCCCGTCATGGGAAGCAATCGTTCGACCAGGTGGGGAAACCCAGTAACCAGGGGTGTCATGTAGGGTATCTTCACCACAGTGAAACCGGCATTGGTTGGTTAAGGCAGTTAAGGGTTTCTCTCAAAGGGGACCCAAAATCTTATTGGTCAGCAATTTTGAAGATATCCTATGGACAGAGCCATGCGGATCGGTTGTTGGGGGTATCAAAGATGCGTTGCCCCATCGCCTCTTCCGAGCTGAGAATGTAGTGCAATGCCAACTGACCTGGTTTCAGGATTTGGGGACTGCGGATGGTCGATTCAGAAGCAAAATGAAAGAAAATCAATGGCTAGCAGATTTTGTGGAGCAGCTTACCTTCTTGCTATCAATGAAATCGGAGATCTGGCAGACACAAGCTGATTGCGGGAATTCCGGAGGGTCATGGAATGAGGAAAAAACTAAGATTTGATGGCTGACTTTAGGCGAAGAGTCAGAAGATAGAACCTGAGTTCTGCGAAGCTTTTGCAACAAAACGAGACAGAAAAACGCCCAGGATTTCAATTCGAGTGGCAGACAACGACGTCAAACCTCAGAATCTCACAGCACTCGCCGGGTACTGGTGGATGCAAACTGTCTGGTGTTAGGGTAACTTGGGGGTGCATCCAAATTAGTAAATGGCCAGTAATCCATGTACAAGTGGGGTATATCGAGTGTCCAGAATGTTTTATTTGGATTTATTTAGGCATTTGTTAACTTGTTTGGAGGGGTCAAGATGGGTAATTATGTAAATTGGGAAACCCAGAATTCCAAACAAACCCAGATTCAGCATGCACCCCAGCTGAGTCGGGGGTCCCTTGGATCATGGGCTGATCGCTGACCAAAATAGGCATACTATAGGCTGGTGTAGCTGGAATTGGCTTCCTGGTTCAAGTTGCCAAAACTTCACTCTTAAAGATCTTAAAGTTTGAGTTGAATTGTCTTCCATCTTCTTTAGACAACCGACATAGATTTTGGGTGTCTCATTAGATTTGGGAACCTGAAAACCAGAGATTGCCTCGCGGTTCATCAACTGGTAGTACGGGCCCCAATTATCTAAGAAACCTTTACATGCCAATGGCTATGTCACTCATATGTCATATGTCCAAACTCGTATGCGTTTATTTTCTGCTGGGGAAACTGTGGTTTTTCTTGCTTTAATCCCCTACTCCCCCCACATGGCGCTCCACCTTTTACTCTCATGGTGACGCTGTAAACCCCCAAACTTTGGCTTCAAAATCCCTGGATTTCTCATCCTCCACAGCCAAGGGGCCCATCTGGATAGGCTTCCCTCAGCGCTTGCAACGTCTCCGGTCGACGCAGGTCATTCCACTGGAAGGTGGCCAGGAACTCGGGGCGCCCCGCGTTCTGGGCCTTCTGGTACAAGATATCTGGGCGGCAGCGGCAGAGATGTCACCCAGAAATTGGCCGAAGTCCATGGTGAATGAGCAAAGTTCTTCTGGCCAAAGGGGCAAAGAACTTTCTGTCTGCAAAATCGCACATGCGCCAACTGAAAAAGACAATTTGGATTTCAGCAAGAATTCTGAGGACACCACCCACTGTCCACAAAGAAGCGAGTGTTCCCATGATCCAGTTCGAGCAAATTGAAAAAATTACCATGGCAATGATTCCCTTTAGTCAATCTGAAGTGGGGTGAAAGTCCCGAATCCTCATTTCTGGATGGTGGTCCTATCCTGGTTGGTCCAATGTTCCCTTCCTATCGACTCCAGGATGGTTCTACCATCATGTCGCTATGAGTATGGGTCAAGATTAGTTTGAATTGTCCACTTCTTATGTACATCACTTGCCATCTTTCTTTTCCAATTTACGCCTCCATATTTGTTGAAATCCCCCTTAGAAGCCTTAGATCACCGAAAGTCCCCAGCTGTGCTGGTGACATTCCCATTTTTTTGGCTCAAAACCTCCGTGTTTGTCACTGAAATCCCCCAACTTTGGCTGGTACCATCTACCCATCATCTCGGTCACGGCCCTCGGCACCAAGGGGCTGTAGCGTCGCTTCGCCTCCTCAATCGCCGCGCTGGCAAAGTCAATTCCCACCACCAGTTGGACGCAGCACTGACGATGCTCCCGGGAGTACCTTTGGCGCGGCCGTTTGGGAGGATGGGGAAGGGTGAAACACTCCTTTTTGTGGCAAGTGCAGTGGCGAAAAATGAAACATGGCTGGCTGAAGGAAGTTGTAAGTGGTGTTTTTATTGGGAAAAGATCTACAATGCGGGTTCAAGGGTGGGTTTTCCAATGCCAGCTCAGATTTGAAATGTCCAAACATCAAACAATGTCCAAAGTTCGAACACCCTAACAAATGGATCTGCTTTGAGTAGGAAACTCATGTTTTCAAGGGTTCCAATGTCAGTGAACCATTGGAACGGGCACAAAAGGTCGCGTTGCAAGGGCAAATTCAGTGATTTGTCTGTGTGCAAAAATTGTCTTATATACTCTTGGATGTTCATCCCAGTGATATAGAGTGCGGCTCATTGGTTACAACTCCAATTACAAATTGTAGAGTTATGGCCCTAGTTATAACTCAGTTGTAAACCCCATTTGTGCAATGACCCCATTTAGAACCATAAAAGCTGGTGAAGGGCCTCAACTAGGGCTATCAACCCACGAGTGCAGGTTCGAAATGGCACGTCGAGAGGCTTGTGGATGTCTTGGCCACGTCCACAGCCCAAATCCAGGATTTTCAGCTCACCCTTCATACCATCCATAAAGCCTCAGGATCCGGCTAGTGGAGGTCATAATTCCTGGAAGTTGGCTGAAGATAACCTCAAAAGTGGAGGCCCATGTTTTAACCATTCAACCTGTTTTTCTAAGCCTCCACCCTTTGCTTTTAATCCTTTATCCGTTTTTTTGACCCTGCACCATGTTTTTGTTGACCCCCACTCAGATGCAGCAATCTTGGCTGCTATTGTTATTGGAGGGGTGGTGGTTGCAGTGGTAGTGGTCATGTTGTGGTGCCAGGGGATTTAGGTTGCTCCTGTTAAGCCTTTATTGCAAGTTGCTGGCAGGCAGGGAGGCAGGCAGGCAGGCAGCAGGCAGGCAGGCAGGCAGGCAAACAGGCAGGCAGGCAGGCAGGCAGGCAGGCTTGCTGCTCCCTCCCTCCCTTGCTGGCTTGCTTGATTCCTGTCGCAATGCCTTGAGGATAGGTTTCCAAAAAAAAAAGTATAATCTCAAAGAAAAATCACAGGAAAAATGTGTCGCGGTTCAAGTCTTGTTGACTTCTTGTTTTCCACCCAAAAACACGTGCAATAATATCCCCAACGAAAAAATCAAGGTATTTGTGCGAGATAACCAAGTTACCTTTCGAACCTTTATATACGGTACAACCTAAGTATGTGTTTCTTGTGAAGAAGTGCAGCCTCACTTCCAGGTAGGGCCGCTTCGCTAAAGAACAATAGCACCTGCGAAAAGCACTGAATAAGAATGATCAGCGTCAAAGGCATACCAGCGTACTTCTGGAACTTGCAATACCAGCGTGTGAAGTGTTTCTTGTGAAGGTGTAGCTTGCCTTTCGAACCCACAACCATCCCTGAAGAGGAGTAAACTTCGACCAGGGACCACTGCAACGTGTTTGGTTGGAATACTTCTTACCAGCGAGAAAGGTTCTGCTCTTCCCCCAAACAATTTTCCTCAACCAAGTCAGAGAACGCGTGCTAACTGATAAATGCATCTAGATGGTCATTCAACCATCCTCAATCATCAACCAATTGATGGCGGTTATCCCATGAATTGGATCCCCTGTTACTGGGGAGCCTCTACTCTTGCTGATTCCCTAGGTCGAAAAAAAAGGCCACCCTGCAAAATCTATCGAGGAAAAAACGAGCATCGTCCACTAGTCTCACTTAAGTCGCAGATCTAAGGAGGAGAACTGAGAACAAACCTGTGACATTCACCATGGCAAACTCTTGCCAAACAAAGGTTCAACACCCAAAAAATCATTGATGTTCTCTTCAGAGTGACTCTACCCTCAATCTTCATCAATCTTCATCAATCTTCATCATCTGCAACCATGTCGCCAAAAAAAGGACTATCACCAGTCCGGTTTTTCACCCACCCATCCGTCAACCTCCCCTTTTCCAGAGCGTTAACCGATTTTGGACCACCAAAAATGTGTGATGCTAAAACCCCCCCAAAAAAAAGGTGGGAAATATAACCACCAAGTGGCATGAAGAACCCCTACAAACTGGTGAAATAAGTACAGTATACATATAGTTCCATACTTGCAAAGAAAGTGAGAATAATGAGAAATACCTGCGGAGTTCCTGACATGGGGGACCCCAAGATCATCCAAACAATTGGTCATTTCTAACGGGAATCTAAAATCAAGGCCCAGAGACTCTCGAGCATCATGGTCTTCACGCAGTTGTTGAAGCTCCGAATGCGGGCAGTCTCCTTCTTCGTACCTGCAGTATCAAAAGGACCTACAAAGAATTGACAATTTGTTGGAGTATCTCTAGATGCTTTTAGTTTCAAACCATTCCAGTACCTGGGATTTGTCGATATTTAGCTCATGAAAACCATTCCTTTCCCGGAGGTGCATGATCTATTTCGCCATGCCATTCCTGACATTTTTCTTGGTCATGCGCAACATCCAGGGCATTTAAAGCCCCCTCGCAATGCAACCAGCGCGCTTTCATCCACCGGCTGCTTGGCCCTCTGGTCGTAGTACTCTTGGACATCCAGTGCTGGATCAAAGATGCCAGGGTAGTACAGCCTCACTCCATCGCCTGTGACAGCAGCTTTCACGCCACCATTTGGGAAGCAAAGACCCATGTCCTTTTTCACCAAAAAAGGAAAAAATGGAAGATCAACCGTACCATGCACCGAACATCCATTTCCTTCGAATGGTGATTTGAGCCAAAAGAAATAGGAATCCTGTTAATTAAGCAACCATAGGGAAAAGGACATCCAAAGGCTCAGGTACTTGGAAGAAGGTTTTGGTGGTCCAATAACCACTTGGATGTGTCGAAGTGATTGGGTCCAGAATTTTACTGGTTGATTCCCAGCTGGATAGAGCAGATACTTTTAGGATTTGTAGGGGGCATAACAAAATCTTCTGGGAAAACCTTGGGAACGATTGTTGATTAATTCCCCGTTTGTCTGTTCCAAAAGACGACTTCAAGCCACACCTCCTACCGGTCTTTATCTTCAGGAACTATGAACCCTCAAACATTGATGTGTCAACAGTGTGTGTTACCATGGCCACAGCCAAGCTGCACCTTCTAAGCCTTCCATGCGATCGATCAGCTGCTGTACAGCTTGTGCATTCCGCCGGAAGTCGCGACACAGACGATCTGGATCAGGCAATGGACCAGTGGACCGTTGCTGAGTTTCCTGTTAGCAATTGGATAGCGATAATATTTGAAGATATCTATATACTTATGTTTGTATAGATGTATAGATGTATGTACATGTATTTATATATGTAAATATATATATATATATATATATTATGTATATACACATTGTTTATATACAGTGAGATTACATAAATGTTCCTCTATGTACATTTACATGCAGAGGCAAAGCAGCACCATCTCCAGTTATTTTTGCACCTTTTTGCTAGCGGAGTTTCGCCGCCACGGAAGGCACTGCGAAAATGTCAAGCCCAAAGCCACTCGAACTGAAATCATGTCACAGACACCTTCACATTTATCCCTTCCCCCTACTATGTATTGTAAATTGATGCACCCAAATGATGGGATCTACTCTGGGTGTCGGTTTCAAGGTCCATGAAAATATGTCTTATATTCAATTCCAAATCATCAGTATCCCAGGAAGAGTTGAAAATAAAATAACATAAATATATAACAGTTGACACCACCAACCAAAGAACCATGAATAAACATTTACCAATGGACGGATATAATTCATCCCAAGATCTCCCGCCGAAGTCAGTCCAAGGCTCTGAAACAGTGAGTTTTTGCACTGCAAAGTCTGCTTCGATGGCTCAACAGAAAGACCTGCTGGGGCGACTTGAAGGCAAGGTGGCCTGAGTTTTACATAGTTTTACCACCATCCTTTCGGGTTGTAGTTCGCCTCAAACCCAAGACTTTGGGGTGGCATTTTCCCCAATCATCGTGGTTTTTGTGAGGGGTCATTGTGAGGTCACCATAGTCAGCTGTTCCAAGAATATGCCTCGAATGACAAAACTGTGCCACAAACTATGGCAGCTATGCCTAATGGGTCACACTCGTGGCAAATTTATCCCTGGTCCCCAAGGGATAAAAGTTATGAACCGCTGACCTCGTCATTCAAAATGGGAGCACTCATTCAGGAAAAGGCCAAGATTGCGAACCCTTCCCGCAGAAAAGTGGATGTATTTCTCGCAACTGTTTGGGTCCAGCAATTTTGTCAACAAATTTTGGTGGAATTGCCCAAACAATTGGGTTGGTTGACATCAAACACAACCATGCTGGGTTTATCTGAAGATAGAGTATCGCATTCCATGCACTGGTTTGTCATCACTTTCCATGTTAAAAATGCAATGTGTCCTATATATATATATACACACTGTATATTTTTTGCGGGGGTATGCAAGTCCATTTTCAGACACACCCAGCACACATTCCGTTGCATCACAATTATGGGCGGTTAATGTTGATTGTATCCCCGCATGTTCAACAGTTGAATTGTATATGGTCATTTTCAAGATGAAGCTCTCACGAAGTAACTTGCACCTGTCGATTTTTCCTGCTGCATACAGCTCAAGGTGCCTATGGGGCCATGCGCCCAGAACCAGGATATCACAGCACACCTTGGAAAGTAAGATGCATCTCCACTATACAGTAGAATACTTTGACAGAAAATGGAAGATGGCAGTGGGGAAGTTCAGGTAATGTAGTTCCCAAACAGAATATTTATCCTTTCTTCAGAGTGGCAAACTTTATCTAACATTAGAAATATGCTCTTTTGAAGTCTGGATGAAATAAGAAATGGGGTATGCTGTTATGTCCAAAATGATTGAAATAATCATGACGTGTCAACGCACAATGACACGGAGGGAAAAGTGAAAATTACCACGGCCACTCAAATGTTCTAAAGATCGTTGGGATCCAAAGCGCTTTTGTGTTCCCATGCTCCCCACTGACTTTCTCCAGCAAGAAGACTAAAGCCATGATGCACATTCTTCCATGCGACGTGTTTGGACAATCTTGTCACGAAGAGTGCCCGCAATGATGCCTTGGACATCGTTCTCACGGTGGTTTGGTGCTACAGTGCTGTTCTTCTCATTCACCAAGATATCCGCACAGATACTTTCCATCACTGAGATTGCAAAGTCGGTGACAAGTCTTCATGGCATTGGCTGTGATTTCACCGCCATCCAGCTTCTTTGAGAGATAACGATCTGCACGAATGTCCACATCAGCGTTTTCATACCACCAGGCTCTCGCTTGATGTCCATGCTTTCCTGCCAACACTTCCGCAGAAATCCGCTGCCAATCCGCTTGAGCTGGTTCCTCCAGAACTTCGGCATAGGTCGATTTCCAGAGCTCATAGTTGCATCTCGGTGCGACATGGCTCGGCCGGGCGTATAGTCCTCTTCAGGCTCATAGGCCTCTTCAGAAGTGGTGTCATTCTAGGCACCTGACATTCGTTTGGACCGCAATCGGCTCAGTCGCCTTGTCATTCTGTGAAGCTGCCTTGTTCTCTGTGCAAAGAAGAAGATGACCGCAAAAGTCGTGAAAATGTTCCACCAACCTACTTCGCTCAAAATGTGTTCTCCATCTTTGTGTACCTCAGCCGTGCTTTCCAAAAGACTTCCCTGCCAGTTGGAGTGCAGCTCCCTGGCAATTGCAGTTCTTGGTGGCAGTCCTTCAAGCCTTCTCGCTGCATTGAAAAAAGTTGTAACCACCTCATCCGTTCCTCATCTTGAGGTGGTGGGCTTCTAGATCTTTCTCGTGTTTTCTCATCCTCTTTGGCTTGCTGTTCACTGCTTGCTTTCTCAGCCTCAGATGTCTTGTCAACTGCATCCACTTCCATGCGCTTATCCACCGGTTCAACCTTCACATCCAACTCCATAGTTTTCTCTTCCTCAATCTCTGCTTTGCTTGCATTGCGCTTGTTGGTGTCTTTCTCTTCAGCCACGCCTTTGGTGTCACTCTCCTCCTTGATGCCCATCTTGTTTGTATCCAAAACTTGCATCTTTGTGTCCGTGGCGTCCATTGCTTCTGTGTCAACGGACGGACCATCGGGGACAAGATCAAGAAACAGGATGGGGGGACCTCGCACTGGCCGAAGAGCTCTGAGGACACGTTGTTTTGCAGGTTCTCTGGCGGCTGCGTCTGGTAGTTGCTCCAGTCTGGCAACTCGTTCTGCGGGAACTTCACGTCGTGTCATGACATGGCCGAAACGCACCAGAGAGGATCCATGAGCCATCCAGTACACATCTGGTCGGCCATCGGGACGACTTTCCACAGCGCAAACCAAAGCTGATCCTCTCCATCGAGAGGCTTCCATCATGATGCGCCAGTAGTAGGCATAGCCGCCGACTTTCAAAGGCTCATCATCAGTTCGAGTCTTTGCCAGCATTGCTTGTCGAAGAGTAGCATCTGTGTTGGCCTCGTAGAAGGCCTTTGTGGCCAATGCTCTCACAGCTTGATCCTCCATGTAGGCTTGACGCCCGTCGACCCTCAATTGAGTCGGCTGGCTCATCACAGATGCCATCGTCCTCGGGTGTGTATCCAAGAACCACTGCTGCTGGTGAAATGCCGTGGATGGACCTCAGACGGTTTCTCTGTGAACAGGCTATGATCACTGCTTCCTGGGGACTCAGGGTGTCGTTCTCCTTCATCAACTTCATGAGCTGCCAACGTCGAACGGCATGAAGTCTTTCAACAGTTCCCATTCGATTGTGTGCATCCTTTGGCACCAAGACAAGTTTGATGCCGTATTCATCGCACCAGCTCTGCATTTCTTCACCCATGTGGGCTCCAAATGAGTCTGTTCTGATACTTCTTGGAACACCTGCCCATGACATCAACCGCTCAAGCACCGAGACCTCCTCCTCAAAGGTCTCATGCTTGACCACCTCATTCATCTCATACCTGGTGTGGATGTCCAAAACTGCCAGGATTTTGCTTTTCCGACCACGCCATTTCACATGAAAAGTGTCCATCTCCAGCATGTCGTTGAAGTGTGTGGTTTGTGGCAAAGAAACTGGTCGATCACGTTTCTTCGTTGCAAAAGACTCACAGATGTCACAGCGAAACTGCCGTCCACACTTCAGTATGGACTCATCAAAGTTGGCATCTTTGAGAGCTTTGACAAGTTTGTCTTTGCCTGGATGACCCAGCTGCCGATGCAACTTCTTCACCACGTGGTGACAGACGTTGGACTGGCTAGTTGCTGCATCGCTTTTCTTGCCTTCTCTGACTCATTCTCGTTGAGCTCCTCAGTGACCATCACCTGTGCTATCTGTCTTTTGCGCCAGTTCTCTTCCATGTTCTTGTAGATTGCAGTGGCTGCACGCAAGACGAAACCAGGCTCATAGTTCTGCATCTCTTTCAGTGCAGCTCCTTTGCCAATCAAACCAGATCCAACATGTGTGCCCATTCAGCACAATTAGTTCTCACCCTCGTGCTCTTCTTCACCATGCCCGGGAACACTCCATTCTTGTAGTAGGACAGACCAGTTCGACATCTGTCGCAAACTGTGTCGTAGTATCGAGTACTGGATTCTCATGTCTCGGTCTTCCATGACGCTGCTCGGTCAGGATTTTCAATTCCATCGCCAGCGTAGATCTCATCAGCTTTTTTGTGCACGTCTTTGCATAGTTGTAGATGAGAACGCTCTTCCTCATCACGCAGCTCCTGAAGACGACTTCTATCTTCATCACTGATGGCATTCATGTTCTGCATTGGTGACCATAAAGTGCATGGCGGTGCCATCCAAATGAAATGAGGCTTGTCGTTCTCCATGGGCTTCAAGAACTGCTTTCTCACATGCGGCTGCTTGAAATCCCATCCTGGCAAAGAAAATTTTGCCACACTCACGTCAGAGTAGTTGGCAACCATGTACTGCGAAATGTTGCCACGGTCGACATAGACCTCACAGAAGAGGAGCCCGCGGCTGGCAAGATTCTTGCCAACCGCCACCTCAGTCAATTCCAGTGCGTCGCTTAAGTCCACATCGACCGCACAATCTTTGGAGGTTTCTTGCATGCCATCAGGTTCAATGCTGGGCTCTATCGCCCAATTGTCCACCACATCCTCTGACACCAGGATCATGTCCTCGTTGATTGCAGAAGCTTCCTTGAATTCAATCTCGCATTCGTCCGTCAGGACTCCAACTACTGTGCACTCTTCTGCTTGATGGTGAATCTCATCCTTTGGTGTCTTGTAGTCCATGAGGTTCAAGATGTAGTGTTTCTTCTTGTCGTGCTCGGGCTCAAACCAATCAGTCTCCATGACTTTGAGCCTTGCTTCTCATAGTCTTGCTTGACTTTCCACTCCTCCAAAGTTGGTCGAGCTACCAGAAAGGGTGCGCTGCCAGGGACAACTGCTGCTGTGATGCTAAGCTTCTGGCCCTTGACAAACGCTGGAAAATTCACCTCATAGCTCGACCGGACCACATTGCCATCATCTTGTCACTCTTGATCAGTTTGGCATCGCTCGCACGCATGTTTTCCATCCATTCTTTCCAGATCTCTTCGCCAACGATCGTTCTCGAAGCTCCGGAGTCCACAATTGCCTCGCTTGTCTCCAAATTGGAAAAGAAACAAGCTTCAGCGGTGCCAATCTGATAGATTTTGTCCTCTGTGACGTCCTCCACCATGGTGACCTGTTCTTCTCCAACTTCTTTGACTCCATTGCTTCGAACTAGATATCACTTGAATCTTAGTCCATGCTGTGATGTTGATCCAGAAAGTATCGACTTGAAGCCAGTGTTCGTAGAGCTGGATCCGCTTGCTGTGGAACTGGGCGGTGGCCTTCTCAAACCGCTGGCTGGCCTTCGTGACCGTGGTGTCTTCTTGAATCCACCACCACCTTTGCTCTTGCCTTTTCCTTTTCCACCTTTTGACTTTCCTTTTCCTTTGCCTCCTCGTGAAAAGCCCTTGCCCTTGTCATTCTGTGCCTCAGGCCCCAATGCGATGATGGGGTAAAAACCTCTGGATAGAGCAAGCTCACGCATGAGACGCCGACTCTCGACGTAGCTCACAACATAGGCATCCTCCACCAAGTCTGCCGCATTCTCCAAGTCTTCTGGCACCTCATCTTCATAGAAAGCTTCTTCATAGCTTTCGAAGCCATCATCATCATCATCATAGTTCTCGTAGTACTCATCGTCCCCCTCCTCGTAATAGGCCTCGTCATCAGCGTCCTCGTAGAAGACATCATCTCGGTTCATCTCGCCAAGATCTTTGGGGTTTGGACGATGATCTCCTCCAAACATTCGCACATTGACTTGACCTGCACATGGGTCCATGTGGGGACTCCTGCACGAGTGAGTAGATGCCATCCTGCCAGAAGTTTGAGGATCTCTATGCTAACCACATGAAATCTTGGAAAAACTCTTCACACCTGCTTGGGAATTCAATGAGGTCCTCGTACTGGTAGAACTTGTCAAGTAGATGCCAAATTGGACTGAATGGTTCATCCGCCAATTCTATGTCATCCAGATTAAGTTGTTCCGTTGCTTCCCATGCAGAATCTTGAACAAGACTGACTGCTAGATATGCCCCTTCTATGGATGTATCTCTGTTTCTCCTTGAACATTGCTTGGCAAGACTTAAGTCTATGCCTGTGACTTCTGTATGTTTTCTGGGTGAGTCCTTCAGCTGGGGGCAAGATTTTGCTAACCCAGAATCCAACCCACGTCCATTGGAAACAGAAACTCCATGGGGACCTGTCCCTGCTGCTCCTCCATTCGGTGCCGTGGCACCATTGCCATCCGCCGTTGCCGCTCATGCCGTTGTGTTTTCACCACCTTAGTCTATGAGAAGATTTCACCCGCTCGGTGGTCGTTGCAGCAATCTCAGCAAACAAAAAGGAGGTAGAAGGGACCCTCGGTCTGGACCCTGTTCAGCCCCGCTACCAATTTCAAGATGAAGCCCTCACGAAGTAACTTGCACCTGTCGATTTTCTCCTGCTGCATTCGGATGTCGTGCCTGCTACAGCTCAAGGCGCCTATGGGGCCATGCGCCCAGAGCCAGGATATCACAAGATGAAACAGAAATGGTACATGTTGTTATGTCCAAAATGATTGAAATGATCATGACGTGTCAGCTCACAATGACAGTCATCAATCCAGCAATAGGGATTTGAATACCCATACCCATTCTGTTCCGACACCGAAAAAATAAATAGATCATGTTCGTACAGCCATATGGCAGTGTGTCAAAACCCTGGTACCCCTGTAGTTCACATCAAAATAGCTGGGATTTATGGATGTTCATCCCCCTAAAAATGGTATTAATAGGTATTGATCCATAGCCATATGTTGACGGTTTAGCCATTCAAATGATTGGGGACATCTGGCCTCGTTCATTCGCAGCTCCAGCCAGGCTTTCCCGGCTTCCTGCACCAAGGAGACGGTCCACATGGGATCCTCCGAGCTCGGCACCTGGGCCGGGAAGTTCGGAGAAGTTCAACAATTTGATTTTATTTATGGATAATGTGGGTAAAACAATGTCATAACCCATTTGGGAATAGTTTATACAAGTTTATACCACCTATTTATGGTGATTTGGGGATGGTATAATAACCTATATTTATTATTGTTATACCCTCTGGTAAACTAACAGTTAGCTATGGAAAATCACCATTTTTAATAGGTAATCAAGTGTTTCTATGTGCCATATTCAATTGATATGCGACAAATTACCAGTAAATATCATGGAATAATACGTGGTTTTTTGTAATTGGGGGCTGATGAACAGTGCTGTTATTTATAGTGGATGACCGTTGATTGATACTGATTGATTCAGCGGATCTGTTCATCAGAAGTGGATCTGGATCTCAATGAATTGTCCAATGGAAAGACACCGACCGACCAGTGAACTTTTGTGAGGCTTCTCACGTTCTGAGCACGTTTGTATAATCTCCAGTATCCTAAGAACATCATTTAAATAGGGTTTCATGCCAGGACAAACGAAGCTGGATGCATCCAATCAAATCCGCGCCTTCTGGAAAACCAGATTCGTTTCGCGCCTTTCGGCTTCTACGGGAGGTCCTAACACCATGGACACTGGATGCCATCCGCAAGGGGTGAGTTCTTCAATGATCAAAGACCGGAGGTTTCATTCATCCCAGGCTCAAAAGTCGATTGCCTCACTTCGGGGCCATCTCGAAATCGGAACCCCTGTTCCATCCCATGGTCGATGATTATCTTGCCCAAAATGCAATAAGTTGGAGGTAAATCCCATGTTTTGAGACCCAACAGCTGCCGAGATCCCAATGCCCCGGAGTTCCAAAGTATGGTTCCGGTCCTTCGAAATCATCAAATCGAAATCTGAGCAGGGGCGGAGCTCAGTAAGGCTTGAGACTTGTTTGGAGGCTGCGCCACTTTTCCCAGGATGCGAAACCCCCACACTCCCCCAAAAAAGAAACCAAAAACCCTCCGGTACTCAACTATGGCAATGAAAAATCCACCATTTACAAATGATTTTCCCATCAAAACCTTTCATTTCAGTCAAGAACTTCCCAGCCACCTTTCAGTACAGGAGGGTCAACAAGCTTTCCAACTTGGATTTCAAGGTAGAATTCTCCCCCCGGCCCCAAGGTTTCAAGGTGTCAAGCCCGACCTCAACTGGTAGTGCCATCGACTCGCAGGGGTGTAGAAGGTCCCAACCGCCTTGGAACTCCATGAAGTCATCTGCCTGCGACCCGCTGGGAAATCCCCCAAAAAATAGAGGTTCTATATAATGCGAAAATCATCTATAAATGGAAATGTGTCCATTGACTTCTTGGGTGAATTAGCTAAAGTCATTGACTCATGGGTTGTTCAAGTCCGCCAACAATTTCATCATTTTTAACATGTTGTTTTTCGGCGAAAACGCATATGTTTGCTGGCAAACCAACATTTTAGCTGCCGAAATCCAACTTTGCCGGGAAACAGAAGAAAAGTGCTGCTCAAATAGCAAGTGTTTGCTGTTTAACACTGGCATTTATACTGGTCAAATCCTAGTTCTTCCACAAATTTGGGCTGGTAACATCCTTAACATGTTTTCTTCTGAACCTTTTCATAGCAATAAGACTTCTATCTTTCTAACTAAATGTCTTCTCTACAGTGACTGGATTATAATCCCCAAAAGGTTATTTGATCATTATAATCCCTTCATGTAGTAAACCCAATAATAAACTTCCAATTTTAGATGGTTCGTCGTTTGTACCACCCATGTATACTATAGCAATATCATTTTGTAGTTCAATATATAATGTTCAAAAAAAAAAAGTCATTAATACATATCACAATTACCATATTATGATCCCGGAATGATCATAATTATCATACTATATAATCCCCAAAGTAGATTAAAATAGTATGTATAATCTCATTATTTATCCCATATCATGTAATCCGATTATATATAGGAATATCAAAAAAACACATGTAATCCCATATATTTATCCCATCATAATCCCATTTAATAATCCCATAAGCCATAATGGATGTTATAATCCCATATTAAACATATGTTATAATCATAATCCCATTATAATCCCATTATAATCCCATTATAATCCCATATTAAATATTATAAACACAACGGCCGGGACTGTAGCCGCCTCTGTTGGAGACTCACTTGTGCCCAGCGCCGCTCCTCAGCAGTCTGCGCCTGACGTGTGATTTTACTTGGAAAAAAACGGGTGGTCACCAAGTGGTTGATTTAGAATGGAAAATCCCATCTATAAATGGTTTTCTCTATCTTTTTTTTAGATGGGATTTTCCAAATCTACCATTTTACTTGCAAAATGATGGTCAACAGCAAAAATGCAGCAAAATGGTAGATTGAGAGGTTCTTGAATCAGCAGAAGTTGGTGGCTAACAAGCAAAACATGTCCGCCTTACCAAGATCAGATGGAGACCGATGAAAAGAAAATCAAGGATTGATTTACCACCAAAATATGCGGTGGTGCTTTTCCGTCAAATTAGGATGGGTCACTTTTGACAATGACCAACGGACCAACATGGCCTGAACATTTGGACCCACACCAAACTGAGACATTGAATCTCTGCTGGAAGCACGGATGTTACCCACCTGTAGTATCAACTTTCCCATCTAAGATGTTTCAGACCAAAACTTGGGTTTTTAAGATCAAAAAAATATGAAAAACTACCGATGATTAGAACAATTATTCTTGACAGCGTCCCAATGTGTATGGGTCTCTGCTGGAGCCCTTGAAACTTGGTCTGCACGTCGATTCTAGTTGAATTAACTGGCAAAGCCTGGTACCAATGGCTAGAGGCCACCCTCACAATGGTGCTGCTCGGCCATTTGGGGTGGCTACAAGTTGTTCATTCAAGCGCCTCATTGTCCTAGGGCATGTAGATCATCCCTAAAGCAACTATTCTTGTTGTCTTTTGCTTTGAGCATGGAGTTCCGGCTCCATTTATACATTTAGATACATTTAGAACTTAAAACTGGTAAATAGGGCCGATCACAGTCTCATGAAACCCTGTTTTCCCTCTTCCTTTCCATCAGCGACTTGGTTAAAAAAAAACATTAGTTGTTGTCTGGTTGCCAAACCAAAATTGTCATATCGTTGGCGATTTCACCATTGATATCCCGACATATCCCATTATATCACGAAATAATGTTGGTCCATGTTCAGACGAACCCATGTCGATGACATTGGTGGTGATACAGATCTACATGGTTTAAAATTTACATGTATATATATATGTGTACATATGTATGTATGTACATATATACATATATACGTATAAATATATATGTGTATATATATATATATATATATATGTATATATATGTATATTGCGTATATATGTGTATATATATACATATATATATACATATATATATATACATATATATATATATATACATATATATATATACATATATATATATATACATATATATATATACATATATATATATACATATATATATATGTATATGTATATGATTGTTGTGATTATTCTTGTTATTTTTTT
>Ga0126342_10010731_pt1 | contig 16400 bp, 15 predicted proteins | sample Cyp1metagenome_FD_92528 | JGI IMG/M metagenome (GOLD analysis project Ga0126342, IMG submission 92528) | Coral microbial communities from Lord Howe Island, Old Settlement Bay, Australia - Cyphastrea 1 metagenome | ecosystem: Host-associated > Invertebrates > Cnidaria > Coral ... | reverse complement strand
TGTTTTCATCTGTTTTCATCTGTTTTCATCTGTTTTCATCTGTTTTCATCTGTTTTCATCTGTTTTCATCTGTTTTCATCTGTTTTCATCTGTTTTCATCTGTTTTCATCTGTTTTCATCTGTCATCTCCAAGCCTGATTGAACTTGGTAGCGTCTTGTAGGACGGCCATCTTCTCCACCTTTCAAAGAGAAGTAAAAATGAATAGAATTTCAGTTAAATTTTCAGAATTTCTGTAGAATGAGTAGTGTCATGCATAGAATTCCTCACTGTTATCATCCACGCGCTTGAATTCTGTATTTCAACATATTTCTGTGCTGTGCAAAGTGTGGTTTGAGATGTCGTCACTCGTCACTCGTCACTCGTCACTCTGAGTGTTTGACCAAATCCTGCAAAGCCAACTTCTGAGATCCCTGGCACGGTGCAGGCGGTGCAGGCGGTGCACTGCACCGCAGGTGGCTTTGTGCCGACTCGGCGTTGCCTTTCGTTGCCTTTCGTGATCCTTCCACCTTTGCATTCCGAGATGGTTTCCTGCGGTTTCCTGTTTCCAATCTTGAAAAATCTCCAAATTGTTGCGGAATTTCATGGATGAACAAGTTCAAGTTCCCAACTGAATCTCAAGATCGGCCTGTGAAGCCACATGGGTGTTGGCCCAGATACTCACCGTTTTTGGGAAGTTCTTCGCGCAAATGTAGCAGATCTGGCGTGACCGTGCGAAACTGGTGGCCACACAAATGATGAACAATGATGAACAATGATGAACATAGAAGATGGGCGAAAGATTGAAAGATGGACTAAAAATGATGTTCTCAACAACCCAAGCAGTCTGAGAAAAGCGACAACATGTTGTGAGTGGCCAATGGGAAGAAGAACTATGTGAACTTGACAGCAATTGTCCACACATGTCAACATATGCCAACATCACAGTAGATCGGAATCATTTGCTGTAGCGACGGTCGGTTTATGAACTGGTCATTATTATCTTCTGTGAAGATCAGTATGTGTAAACTTCACAGCTGTTCACGGAAATCATCTTGAACCCCCACATCGTGTTTCATCGTGCTTTGACAATTGCGCATGTTGAAGTTTGTATGCGGTCGTGTCTCTCGATGTCTGCATTCATGACACGTCATGAACGTTGTTCTGAACATTGTTATGAACATCCATGAGTCATTATGAATATCTATGAATATCCATGAATACCTATGAATACCTATGAATACCTATAAGCTATCTGATAAAGAATGATAAGTCAGTTACCTTTGGGATTTGTTTTTTCTGCACTGCGTGCACTGCGTGCACTGCGCTGGGCTCCACGGTACGCTCAAGCGCAGGCTGTCTGGGCTGTCTGGGCTGTCGGGCCACGGCGGAGCGGATGTCGAACTTCTCCTTCTCCAAGCGCTCCGCCAGCTGTTCACACAGCGCCTTTGAATCTGCAGAATCTGCAGAAATTCCTACATTTTTTGTTAAAAAATTAAAAATACAAAACGATAAAAACCAAAAAAATAATATATATATATATATTTGTTTAATTGTTTAATTTCATTTGTTGTTTTTTTTTTGTTTCTTTCCTTTGCCGTCCCCTCAGAGACACCTCGGGCGTCTCCGGGCACCGCAGAGACCAACCGACGCAACCACCAACGATGCAACGACGCGAAGGACCAACGGAGCTGACGGAAATCGCAGGTGCAACGAGACAAAACAGTAGTTATAGTAGTTGCACAGTAGTAATACTGTTGATAGTAATAATAGTAGTTGTGGTTGTATTTAGGTAGTAGATGGTAGTACAGACTTGAAATCTTCTTGTCTTCTTGAAATGTTCATGTCTTTAGACACTTTCCAGAGACTTCTACACTCTTTCTAAAGACATCTGTCAAGATACATCTGTCAAGAGATCTTCAGACATATTCAAATCTTCACTATTCTTCACTAATCTTCACTAATCTTCACTTCTGTTTTAATGAAATATCTCATTATTTCTGTTCAATACTGAAAATACTGAGAAATAGCCTTGAAGAAAGATGTGTAAGATGTGTAAGATGTGTAAGTTGTACACTTAGTACACTTAGACACTCTCGTGGAGATCGGGGAGAACAAACCGAGACAAACCGAGACCCAATCGACACTCAGACCTACACTCAGACCTACACTCAGACCTACACCACGACACCTGCACGTGTTCACAGGGCAAAACACAGCAAGCTCATTTCTGCTCATTTTTTCTGCTCATTTGCTGGCATCAAAGGTCTCTAAAAACCTTGCAGCTACTTGCAGACTCTCTAATTGGGAAAACATAGCAAGACTGCAAAAAAACATGCAACGCGTGACAAAATGATGCAAAAATGAGACAAACATGAGACAACATGCCCAGCTCAACATGTACACAAACAGTTTACAAAAACTGTTCACAAACGCTTCCTCCTTCGCACGACTTTCGTCTCATTTCGACGCACACGGCACAAGGAAGCATATTGTACGTATATTGTACACATATACTAACACAATAACATACAATAACACAGTACTAACGCAACTTATTCAGCTCACTGCGCCGCCGAGGGGCTTGGTACTCTCGGTTGGAGTAGGTCGCAACGATGGCCAAGGTCTCCATCCAATGCGCCAAGTTGCTGTTGGCGACCTCAAAATCAAATCAGAAACCCAACACCGAAACACCGAAACACCGAACTGCAGAAATCTGCCGATGCCAAAAGTCTCCAAAATCTGCGATATGTTTGATATGTTTATATAATGTAAAAATATAATGTTTATAATTATAATTGTTTATAGCCATGCTTACAATGTTTATAGCAATTTTATATCATCAATTTATAATGATAAAACATGATAAAACGCAAAGATCAAAGAAGCGACATGAAACGCAATTCCTATCAATTCCTATCGAATTCCTTAGGGATTTCTTACGCCACTTAAAAAAAATCGACTTTCGGAAGCCGCCCCTTTAGACCTCCAATTCTCCAGCTCATCTGAAATCAGTTTTTCTCAGTTCTTTACCAGCTTGCTGAAATCGTTGGTCATGATGTTGCCCACAGTTGTGAGGAAAGAGTCCCCCTGACAAAAATATGGCCGCATCAAGCGCATCAAGCAAAAGCATTAAAGAAACCTGATTGAAACCTGATTGAAACCTGATTCGATGCGGAAATATCAAGGACCTGACACATTTTGCGAATGTTGACTAATCATGATATCATCATACACGACTTCACAGCATGTCATTATCATGAAAATGTCGGATGTTCGCAACGTTCGCCACACGGTGTGCACAGTGCACACCTGGAGCCGCAGGTATTCGTCGCGTGCGCGTGTCCACAGCGTGGTGCCACCGCCCGAGGCCAACAGCAGCGCCTATCACCAAAGTGTTTAGCAAAGCACTACAAAACCGAAGGTTTAGCAAATTCGAGCGTCGAAAAACAGACTTTGAGTAAAGTATTTCTTTTCTAGAAAATGTTATTGAAAGAGCGAGCTGCGAATGTAATCAATTGTAGTTCAATACGCATCTGAGAGCTTTTGTATGTCACACTTACGTCACTAATTTGCATGCAAGGTTATCTGTGTTATCTGCAGGTAATTTTTAAAGATATCTGCAGGTACAGCAAGTCTCAACATGTCTCAACCACACCATCCAATGGGAACCATTGCAAACCTCTGCCATCTTCCCGCTCTTGAAGCAAAGCTCCACAGCAGCTGTCAGGTTTCCAACCTTGGAAAGTGTTGAATTACGTTGAATCGCCTTGGTCAAAAGGTCAAAAAAACCCTAGGAAATAAGTTAAACAATTAAAAAAAAAAAAGACAAGGGGTGTTCAACTTGGTCAATTTTTGTTCTTGTTTAATAAGTAATATATATACAAAATATACAAAATACGAGTTTCCAACTTTGGCCGCCCAACGAAGCGGTCCGCAATTCCTAGATGTGGATCGGTCTCCGAAAACTCTCCGAAAACCTGACCATCTTTGGGTTTTTGGCACTTGTTTGGCACTTGTTTGGCACTCCAAAAATCTTAAGGACAGGTGTTTAATGTTAAGGTTTTTGAATGAAAGTCTCCAAATTGGAACCTTGAGGAAGCTTCCAGTGAAAAAACATATGTTTCCCTAGGTTTTTTGATGTTTTGGATGGAAAAGTAGCAAAAACCAATGGCTTTTCAAGGTTTTCGAACTTTCTTTCGTTCTTGGCTAAAACATTGGAAACTACCTAAGTTTTGGACGTTTTTCATCCCAAAATCTCAAAAGCACCTTGGTGTTTGAAGGTTTTGACTGACGTCTTGGAACCTTGAGGAAGTTTCTATTGAAAAAAACATATGTTTCCCTAGTTTTTTTGATGTTTTGGAGGGAAAAGTAGCAAAAAACAATGTTTTTGTTTAAAGCTGTTATATAAGTTTTTATGGGTTTTGACCATTTTCCACTGGGTTATCATTCCAAGACTCTTCAACAATGAACTTCCAGCAAGTGTCCTGTGGAGCCCTTTTTTATATACCAAAAATGATATTTCAGGATACTTATTGAAATGTGTTCTCCAACTATCTCCTGGCTCCAGAGCCCAAACCTTTCAAATCATAACAAAACTGAAATTCCAACAAATGTCCTACCGAGTTTTTTACTGTCCTAAAAAAGGGTCACTTGCACTTGCAGATTTACTTCATGCTATGTTACTTCAAGTTCCTTGGCCCTTGCACAGTCTCTTGATGCTAGCTTGATTGACGAAGTTCACTTGCATTGCCACCATTTTGTGATGTGACATTGCTTGAAGCCCTTTCACTTACACAATTCCGTTTGCACTTGAACAAGTGCTTGCTGGTATGTTAGAGATGGGGTAGGGTGGGGTGGGGTGGGGCTAATAATATCCCATTGCGCGTGCACACTCATTTGATGCTTTGATGCTATGCTGTTTGAAGTGCGCCCGCCGGATGTTTGTTTTATATTGCCAACAAATGTCAAGAGACAGAGCGCGTAAACAAAGCAGGCACCGTATAGCTCGGATGTTGCGCGGAAAAAACGTAAGTACACGCACTACTTTTCAACCCAGGACTAAAGTAAATACATAAACGCTGCGAATCACACACGGTGCCAGTGACCCAGACAGATACATAACTAGCTTGCACAGCAAGCAAAGAACTCAGGTAGCTTGGTGCTACCTTTCGTGAAAAGAACGCAAAAATCTGGACAAACAATGTCACACACTCTACATGTCATTCTATTCCCTCCCGACTTCACATTCCACACTCTACCCTTCACACTCTACACTCCATGCTCCACGCTCCACACTCTAGACTCTACACTCTCCACTCCACACTCCACGCTCTACACTTCACACTCCCCACACTCCCCACACTCCCCACACTCCCCACACTCCCCACACTCCCCCCACTCTCCGGACTCTCCGCACTCTCCGCAACTTGTGCACTCTGCGCACTCTCCGCACTCTCCGCACCCTCCGCACTCTGCGCACTCTCCGCACTCTCCGCACTCTCCGCACTCTCCACTCCACACTCTACACTTCGCACTCTACACGCTACACTCTCCACTCGACACTCCTCACTCTACACTTTACTCTCCACACTCCACTCTCCACACTCCACACAAGACTCCTTAGCAAAAAAGCAAGAACCCTTCGCTACGCATTCGGGAAAACACCTTTTGAACAATGAATCGGTCCTTTCGAGGTTTGCAGTGTTCCTGCAGACAACGAAATACGTGTTTCTACAACAGAAAGTCTTGTTGCCAGCGCTGAAACCACCAATTGTTTGTATATATTTATTGTTTATTTGGGATAAAGTGGTTGTTTCGCGCTGTCAACAAACCTATAAGGAGGTTTGCGTTGTCACAGCGCCGTTGACCAAAAAACGCAAAATAAAATGTTTTGGGAACTACTTGGATCGAGCCATGTTCAGACTAGTCTGGAAAACATTTTTTTGTTTTGCTTTTTGGTGTTGTTTGATCTCTAGGATTAATCCAGATCAATCTATATAGATTAAACCTAAGTAAAATGTTCTTCTTTATCATCTCTCCAGAGCATTACTTGCTGGAAATGTAGCACAGGTGCAAGACGTAATAGATGGGATAGGTCATATATTCCTTTTTGGACAATTGTTGTGTTGTGCAACTCAAACTAATAAACGACATGTTCTTCTACAATCAATTAGAATATGTTCTTAATCGTGACAGCCTGCACCATGGCAGGGCATTAGTGTGATACCACCTGGTTGCAAACAAGATGTTACATCAGGTTGTGTGGTGGATTTTTGTTTTATTGGTGGCACTGCATCAAGGGTAGCCAATCCATTGAACATATCCACCACCTGTTTGAAAACACCAGGGAACTTCCTTACTTTTCAAAGTAAAATAGGCCTTGTAGATGAATTAAGGTTGTGTTTTCAAAGATGACTCATTTCTTTCAAAAGAATGTGGCATTGTACCACAATCGTATGGAAACATTACAGTAGTGTATCCCCCAGGTTTCAAAACAACATATTTCCAATTTTCATGATGCGTGCCACACAAAAAGAAGGATAACGATAGTTTATGATAAGTACATGACCTGAATTTATCCACTATAATTTTGCATTTTATGTCACATACATATTTTGTTGTACTTAATGCTTCAAAGTGGAGATACATCCTGTTTTCTCTTCTAAGGTGGAATTTCTTCTTGGATTTTGCCACATTTTGAACCTAGTGACTACCATTGTTCTAGAGGAGTGCATTTTGCAGCTGAATATGTGTTCTCTGGGTCAGGCCTCCTCCTTTTAAACATCATATTTGATTATGACAATTTCCCAAAGGATACGAGAACATGATGAAAGCCTACTTTCCAGCGCTGGCAACAAGCCCCTCTCTTCTAAAAATGGGTCGTCATTGAAACAGGTTTAAATTCTGTCCCACGTAGATCCGTGCGAAAAGACAACAATCTTTCCAGAAGCAAGAGGCAACATTCATCCACAAGTTGCAGTGTTTGTTTAAGAAGCGCAGTATTCCTGCAAACGAGGCTGCCAGTTTCACTCAAACAGAACCCTGTGCCTGTCCCTTTTACATGTGCTTCTGTGTGGTTTCTTTGAACAGTGTTTGCCTTTGAAATGCTGTCTTCGTTCAATGTTTTCAGACAAACACATGATTCTTTCTAGTGAATTCGAGTGCGGCTCTTTTCGGACGATTTCATGTCGGGAAAGAAACTATGCAAACATATGCAGAATTCCTTAAAAAGAACATGATCATTCCTTGAAAGGAATGGATATTTGCTATATTCCTTAAACGAAACACAGTTTTTCCTTCGAAAAAAAACTGAAGTTAGAATAAGTTAGAATAAAGACTACCTGGCTACCTCGCTCTCGCTCTCGGCTTCTGGTGACTGAAGTTGAAGACTGTTGAAGACTGCGTCGCGTGCGACTTCGGTTCCATGAGGTTCCTCGGGCGCCGTGCCAAGAGGCTCTGTTTGATCAACGCTTCAGGGCCACTGGACCTCGGATCTCTCGGATCTCTCGGATCGACTTCGGACATCTCCACCCCTATGAACAGCGCGAGTCGCGAGGTGTCACCGTGTCACCTTGAAAATCTTCAAATCTTTTGTATCTTAAATCTTCGAATCTCTAGAGTGAACACAATAGAAATAGATAGAAAACAAATTAAAATTTATAGAATACAACTAATACATATGGAACAACTTGGAACAACTTGGAACAACTTGGAACGGCACTGCAGCTGAATGATCCAAGAGCAAAACTCAAACCCAGAAAGTCTCCCACTTCACTCAGTTCCACTGCTGAACCTTCTGGGTTTGTCCCACGTACCTTTTAATTTGGAAATCCGAGAAATCCGAAACCTGAAACATTGGTCTGACATCTCTCTGCAATTTCTTCTGCGTCGCATCTTTTTTACATCTGTTATCATCTGTTTTTTTTGTGACTGGAAAAAAAACATTCCTGGCTTTCAAGCTTTCAGAAGGTGCAAAATTCTATAAATGATTTCACGGTGTTGCTGACTGCTAGTGGCCAATGACACACCCCATTCCGAGGTTTACGTGTCGCTACAAAACCGCCGAACAATCCCATGGGCCCATGGGATCGAAATCTCATCCACAACACACAGTTGTGCATCAAATTTGCGTTGCAAATTTTCAAACCAGACGGAAATCTGGCGCTGACCCCCTTATGAGATTGAAACCCACTTCTTTTCTGATGTGAATCGGTGTCATAGTTGCAATGGTTGCGCATCTTTCTGTGCCATTTTTCCGCAAACCCCCCATTGTGTCCCCTCAGAGTCCTTCGGAGTCAACTGGTCTCGTTGAATTTCGGGTCTGAGGAACCCAACCAGTCGGTGACTTTGCTGACCTGTGCATTCCGTGCATTCCATAGTTCCGTTGCCCAAAATTCGCGGACCGCAAACGCAAGAAGAAAAACAAGAACAACAGTAAGGGAAAAACGAACAAAACGAAACAAAATGCATCAAAATGCTAAGAAGATATAAGAAGAACAGAAATATCAAGAAGGAAAAAAACACAACAAAGACAATACCAAGAATACGACGAGCAAACGCAAAAGCAGAACGCTGCATAAGAATTTGAGAGCAAGCGCAGGGGAACAAAGGCATGTAGTTATGATAATCCGTGATCGAAAGGATGTAGATCGTTTTTTGGGGTTGGTTTTTGTCAGGATCCATCCACCAGAGATACTGATGGTGTTCATGGTGATCGTGATGACGGTGCTGGGGCTCGTCCTGGCGATGGTGATAGTGATGATGATGATGATGATGATGATGAGGACGATGACGAGGAGGAGCTGCTGATGGCACAAATGATCGAAGGAAGTTTAGAAGTCGAACGTCCGACAATATGGACAGATGGAAAAGCAGAGGTGGGAAGAGTCGGAGAAGAGAATGTGAGAAGGAAGAAGATCAGAGAAGAGAAAGAGTCAGAAAAAAGAAGATGCAGGTGCGCGAACAGGTAAAAAAAGTCGCAAAACACTATGTTTTTCCAATGTTTTGTGGTTCCGGAGGGTCGAAAAGTAGGCTCGCTAAAGGGGCGGGTGCGGAGCCATCTGGGGAGATGAGACATGAAAAATTGCACCCCTCCATGCGTCAAACGGTGGAATTTCACAAGGCCGAATCGTGTATCCACGGCTGACAGGAGAGGTTGTCTGGGGTGGTGTCAATCCTGAAGGTGATTTCGGTGTGGTAGTGCAGAATCGATGTGGCGTCGATGGGCAGCTCGGAGGTGGAGGTGGAGGATGTAGCGGTGGTTGAGGTGGGAAGGAATACTGCGTGGTGAGCATAGATTGTTGTGGTCCATGGCTGTAAGGTTGGAAGCCAGTCTGGTGTTGGGGTGTGGTCCAGAGCCCAGAGCGACGGGTTAGTCCACTTTGGTCTTGAGGCGGTCATAGCACGGTGGATAGGTCCGCGAAATGTTGGCATCGAAGATGTGGGCCATTCTCCTTGACTTCGTCTTGATGGAGAGGAATAGTGTTGCAATAATCGTGTTCGCACTCTACGAGCCGGCATGTCGAGAACGCGGTATCGGCGGAGGGGTACTTGGCTTAGCCCCAGCCACATCACGAATCAGGAGCAAGAAATTGTTCAGCGACCAGAATAGGCACTAGCAAAGAAAATAAACCGAAGTAATAAAACGATGTAAAACGAGGTAAAGAGGTCCTTGGCTTGGCCCCAGGCCATTTCAGTTCCCGGACTTGCATAAATAGCGACATCGACGAAAATCAGCAAAAAATTGTTTTAGCGGAAGATGCTCGAAGCGGTAGCGTCACCAAGCGGGAGAAGCAGTGTTACTCCAAAACAGGTGCGAAGGAGGGTTTGCCTCAAACCAATATTGCCAGAAGATCAGCGTCGTCTGCGGCGGCCATCATCGGAGCGGCTCTGCGGAGTTTTCTCGGCACAGGTGATCATGGAGGTAGCCACTTGATGAGTTCCAGCAACAAAGCCACATTGGCGCAGATGGAGGTGGTGGCCGTGGCCGTGGCACCGTCCTTTCCTTTTGCGATGCCTCCCAAGCGACAAATCCTCTGCAGCTGATCATTGCCTCCTGCTATAAACTTGGTAATCTTCGGAGAGCGACAGGTGGCAATCAGGCCGGCAGGAAGCTGGCCCTTGCCGATCCGGTGGAAGGCCAGTAGTGCAGTTGTTGACTGCCCGGTCAATCAATTCTTTGGTACTGGGGGTTTCTGTAGAGAATCCCAAGAATCCAAAGCAAGGATACTGATTGGGGACGTTCTCGTCGTTGCGACTCCATCCAGCGGGTCTAATAACATTTTCGACCAACACTTTGGTCACCACACTCCAGTCTGTGCGGTGATAGATAGCGTATGTTCCACTATCGTCGTTGCGGAAGGCCGGTTTTTCCGGTAGGCCTGTAGGGATTGTGATGGTCAACAAGTTCAAAGCCTCGACGAAGTAACCTTGGGTGCGTTTTGGCCAACTCCACATCCAAACGATCAGCTTTGGCGTAACACTTTGCGATGTTGGTCACCCATCTCGCGGTCAGCCTTGATGTAGATGGTTTGTTTGGTGGACGTGGTGTATGGGAGTGAGAGTTGATAGAACATTGCGTCCACAAAGTCTTTGTACTTGCGGTTTTTTCGGCATGTGTCATGGAGGCCTTGCTAGGGACTGTGTAATCTGCCGGAAGCTCGCTGGCACATTTGATACGATCGGGGTCGGCGACGATGTTGGGATGGAGTGCAGCGGTCTTTGGGATGGTGAGGCGTAGAGCGTTGTCGAGGTAGAGGTTGTCGGAAGTCGGCGAGGTCGGCGATGCGAAGGTGTTCTGGAGCGGGTTCTGGATCATCGGCGAGAATGTCGTGGTCGGGATCGCAAGGATAGTCGTGGTGAGTGACTGGGCAGGACGTCGGTGAGGACGTGTCGGTGGAGCCGTTGGCGGTGTGGTCTTGAGAACGTGGGTGGCCAGGGACAGATGGAGGTGGGTGAGTGGGTAGCGGAGGTGGAACTGGCGGTTTGGGTGGTCGTGGTGTCTTGGTGGTGATGTCCAGAATGGCGTGGGTTCTGGTCTCGAGCTGGTCCATGCGGGAGTTTGGCGTTGGATGCGGTTCTCAAAATCAGGTGCGGTCGTTCGGACTAGTGCTCGACGCAGTGGTGGTGGTTTTTCCGGAGCGGCTTTCCTTGCCGTAGGTTTCGGTGAAGGGCGTTGTGTCGGTTGTGGAGCCGGATGGGTAGGTGGGTGTCGCTGGTGTCTGTTGAGGTGGAACTTGGAGGAGTGCCTGCACATACTCCAGGATGTACATATTGGATAGGTCCGGTAGGTGGTGCTTGATGTGAGGCGATGTATGAAGGTGTACAGGGCAAAGCCTGGGGATTGGTGAGTGTAGCATGGTTCCAGAAGTCCGGAGAGAAGGCTGCACAGGTTGAGTCAGTTCTAACCTAAAAGTTCGTGCGTTGTTCCCTGAAACGGGACCGTTGTCGATCAAGCCACATGGGCAGTAAACAGCTGTTTAAGTTCAAGTGAATTAAGTACACAAAATGTTTGACCTCACCGAGAAACCATAAAAAGAAAGAAGTCCACATCTGAAAGCATGTAGCCTCAGCCTGAAATGTAATAGTCCAACATGGGCTGTCGTTCTGTCACTGCCAAAAAAACGTATTAGTTCAGCGCAGCTTCACTTGAGCAGAGGTGCATGTTCCAAAGGTTCGCAAACGGACGGCCGGGGCAGCGGGACATCGCAAAAAGGTGAAGAACAGCAAGGCCAACTGTTGCACATTACATAAACAAATTACTAAAGTTGTGAATTCAAACGTCCTGTCTGTCCTCATTCACCCTAAACAGGGTTGCCTCATTTGCTCCATGGCACCATGCGGAGCCACCATGGAAATCACACTAGAGAACTGGATCATTGTAGTGACCCGTTGGGAACAGAATCCCATAACATGCTAAACAAGAACCAAGGACCTAAAGTAGATCTCCTCAATGCGGTAAACGATTATGAAGGAATTGCTTTTTTCCAATGCCTAGACGGGTATCCAAAGTCACGATCAGAAACTGCTTCAAATAGATTAAATAGACCCCAAAATAGAATACCATCGATAAAAGGTCACGACCAGAATCTTGAAGAAATATCCCAGTAAACAGAATGTGGAAAACCGCGCAGAGTAGTCGAAAAAATCTCTCCAACAATCCGGTTCTTGGCTTAGCCGGTCGCCACTAATGCAAAACTGATTTGACGAAAATGCAGCTACTAGCTTCGTTGAACTGGGTCAGTCACAGAGTGCCCAGTTCCCCTGCATGTAGAATGGAAACCTCGAAAATTGAAAATGTAAGGTCAATACATTCAAAGGAAGTTTTACGTCTACTCAGACGTTTCACACACACACACACTTTCACACGCTCACACTCACAAGTTTGTCACATGCAACATTGTCACATGCGCCCACACAACTTCAACACACAACGCATTGTTACAGGCACAACATTGTCACACACACACAACTCTCTCACACACACCTATACTCCCCTACATACAACATGTACGCAGCTATGCAATAAACACTTATCCTTTATATCATCTTCTTTCCCCATCCGTCCACCACCTCCCTCCTCTTTCTTGACTTCCCCGTTTCATGTTTTGCCTCTGTTCTGCGCTTGTTGAAAGAAGTTGGTCCTTTGATTCTTGGCACGCCCAAGTGGCCCAAACATCGTAATTTAGGGTATTCTTGCTACTTGTGTGATTGAGTGTGTGAAGAACGGTCAGAACTACGTAATGAATGGTGTTTTTGGCTTCCGCTGTCCAAAAAAAATTGTAAACACAGTGGTTCTTTTAGCCACGTGGCCAGAAAACTATTGGTGATGTTTTTTGCTGTGAGTGTTTTAAAAATGAAGCAAGACACCCACTATATTATGTTTGATGCTGGGGTGCCAAAAAAGGCCCCCCAAAAAGTGTACTTCCTCCAAACCATTGGAAAGCAGAGTCTCGAGTTTGTATAGAAAAAGCGGTGTTTTGCAAAAACACCCAACCCCTACCGCATCGCCCGTGGAAGCTCTGACAGCATCTCAGGAAACACCGAAACAGTTTCAGCGCTACAGAGACTTCCAGAGACTTCAACTGTAGCATTTTTCAACCATTTTTCAACGCGTGTCGCGTTTTGAATCATTTTGAGACGATGTAAAGTGACTTGTTAAGTGACTTGGCAGCTGCTTGCAACCAGACTGCTTGCGTGAGAAATCAGATATCAATCTTTTGGAATTATGTGCAAGCATGCTACTCGTGCCTCTTCTGTTTTGTTTTTTTTCTTCTGTTCCTCGCGCTCCATCTCTTCCCGTTTCTTCTGTTCGGTAGACGCCTGGCACATCAGGCTGGTCTCGTCTGTTCGGACCTCACATCATGTCACACCTCGTGCCTCATATGCCGCATCACACCATATCGTGTCACATGGCATGAATTGACATGATCTGATGGATTTGAAAAACGGGGCGGTGGTGCGGAGAGTTCCTCGAAGAAGCTCTCCGCCTGCCCAGGTTCGCAACACGAAGCAGTAAGAAACAAAGAGTCGTCCGCTAAGCGGATTCACTTGAGCATTCGGATGTCCACATTGTCCACTTGATTGCCCCTCCGATTGCCCCTTGCCGTGTTCTTTTCTATCCTTCTTCAAGTCCCTTCGCAGCCCCCACTTTGGTTTTATGTGGAGACTCGTGCACTGCACCACCTGGGTGAGATCTAGTTCCGGTCCCAACCTCGCTTGCTCAGGACAGGAACGCAATGAACGCAATGAACACAATGCGCAAAACAGAGCAACCGTGGCAACCAACCCTTGTTGAGATGCTAAAAGTCGGCCAAGATAGTAAGATAGAAAGGAACCAGGGAAACCAATCAAGAGCAGTTGAAATTTCCATGTCCAGACCTCGCATAAAATACTGGGTTCGAAGCGAGTCAAGGATATGACAAAGACAAAAGTTCAACGAAATCGAGTATCTGCCCGACCGGGGGAAATCAAGAAACATACAGAGGTTCCTTTCTCCAAAGCAGGTTTTACAGGAAGGCTACTGAAGGCCACGTCCACCAAAGCACCACCATGGTGATGAAATAGATGGCAATTTAGATGGACAAATGAATTGTTACATCATGTTACATCATGTTACATCATGTTACATCATGTTACATCATGTTACATCATGTTACATCATGTTACATCTATTTCAAATTTCGTGTGCATCTACATGCATACATGTGCAGACACTCTTGGAGTACAATGCATGTGCCATCCTGGAAAAGCCTCGAGTTTCCAGGTGATCTAATCTTCTCACGCAGAAATTCAGCAGACATCTGCAGCAATTTATTTGTGATGTTCATGTCCTAACTTGCTGTAACGAGTACATCAACCCACACAACCCACAGATGAAGGAAAGAGGTACGGAGTGTGAGTGATAACAGTGCAAGAACATGTGACGTAGACATTATGGAGGAGATGAAGAAGCGGTTTTGCAGCTAGAATGCAAAGGCGAAATGCACACAAAGGAGGAATGACAAACTCCGAAAATGACAGTCTCAAGAAACTGAAAATTGACATTCTGAATTTTTGTCAAAATTGCAATTCAAACATTCAAACATCTTCAAACATCTTCAAACATCTTCAAACATCTTCAAACAACTCTGAAAACTACATGTGATTCATGAACGTCTGAGGCCACAAACGAAGGAACAGCAGCTGCTGGAGCTTGCTCCTCGCAGTGTAGAGGCATTACACAGCAATTTGCAGAGCAATGGAAAGGGAGCATTGCTGTTGTTTTTGCTCTATCCGTTCATCGTCATGTGTCTCTCCATCGCTACAGATCTGAGATCTGATCTGATTCGAGACGAATTAAGATCTCTATCTTGATAAGATGTAGCTGAAGATAGCTGTAGGATGGAATTTATCCTACGAATTAAGATCTTGGATTCGTCATTCCGACCGTCGGATCGGCTCCTCCTCAGGGCTTTGGCCCATGAGATTTCCCGGTTTGGCGCCCAGGAGCCGCTCGGCCTCGCAACGACCCAGCACCGACCCAGCACCGATGCAGCCGGCACCACATCCCCGGCAGCACCCGGCACCCGGCACCCGGCAGCACCCGGCTGGGGCCTCTTGTAGGATGCGATCCTGAAACTCAACGAACTCACATGGAACTCACATGGAACTCACATGGAACTCACATGGAACTCACTTTGGCTTCCAAATTTTAGGACATCTTTCAACATCTTTCAACATCTTTCAACATCTTTCAACATCTTTCAACATCTTTCAACATCTTTCAACATCTTTCAGGACTCCATGTTTAGTTCATGTTTCACTCATGTTTCACTCATGTAAGTCTGTCTACCTCTACTCTGAAAGTTCCAACGTCTTTATCCCGCATCCAACACCTGCATAATGTAGCACAACCTAACATGGCTCAGCACAACTTACAAAGGTCCAGCATGGTCCAGCTCTGCCCATTGCAGAGTCCTGCAGTCTTTGCAGTCCCTGCAGTCCCTGCCCCTGTCCCTGACCTGATCAAAACCCAGCAAAGTTGGAACCTTGCTGCGACCATCCTCCTGGCCCACGGATGGCCCGCGGCACCGACTCAAGACCAGAATATCCGTGAAATTCTGCCCCTATTTTGTTCCATCGGTTTTGCCACTTGTTTCCACCTAGGCCCACTTGTGGTCGCTTGTGTGCTGTGTTGCTGCATGAATTTGACTCCCTTTCTCTTGCAAATTTCCACGTGATTCATCTGCTACATGGGTTCTTATTGTGTTTTGACATGTTCTTCGCTCTTCGCGTTTGTTTCAATCAAACAAATATGTCCATAAACCCACCTTCCTCAAACCATAGAAGTCAAAAGTGTTCAAGCGGAACATTTTTGTTCACCTCCTCGAAGGCATAGTTCTAATACATTCTAGTGGGGTTTGTGGGGTTTACCCACATCGCCCCAAAAGCAGGTGCCTAAAAACAATCAGAACAAAAAAACAACATTAACAGTATAACAACAATAACAACAATAACAATAATCTCAACAACAACAACAACTACTACGACTACTGCTACTGCTACTGCTACTGCTACTGCTACTGCTACTGCTACCGCTACTGCTACTGCTACTGCTACTGCTACTGCTACTGCTACTGCTACTGCTACCGCTACTGCTACTGCTACTGCTACTGCTACTGCTACTGCTACAGCTGCTGCTACTGCTACTGCTACTGCTACTGCTACGGCTGCTGCTACTGCTACCGCTACCGCTACTGCTACAGCTGCTGCTACTGCTACTGCTACTGCTACTGCTACTGCTACGGCTGCTGCTACTGCTACTGCTACTGCTACTGCTACGGCTGCTGCTGCTGCTGCTACTGCTACTGCTACTGCTACGGCTACTGCTACGGCTACGGCTACGGCTACGGCTACGGCTACGGCTACGCCTACGCCTACG
>Ga0126342_10010730_pt1 | contig 16403 bp, 17 predicted proteins | sample Cyp1metagenome_FD_92528 | JGI IMG/M metagenome (GOLD analysis project Ga0126342, IMG submission 92528) | Coral microbial communities from Lord Howe Island, Old Settlement Bay, Australia - Cyphastrea 1 metagenome | ecosystem: Host-associated > Invertebrates > Cnidaria > Coral ... | reverse complement strand
GGAGCTGCCTTGTCATCTTCATCAGTTTCTTCCTCAACGGGTTCATCTGCCTCCCAAGGTGTTCCAGGGTCCAATTCTGCTTGTGATGGGCTGTGAGCTACCCATCCCACCTCTTCTGCATCAACGTCGCCCTGTTCTGCTGCATCAGTTTCCACGGCATCTCTCTCTGCTGTTTCTACCTCATTCCTCAGGCCAGGTGCTGCCCTTTCCACGAGATAGGTCCTACCCCTTGAAAGTCGGTTTACTGAAGCGTGGGCAATCACTGCATTTATCTCCACGTTTGAAGGGAAGACCTCGGGGAAATCATGATGCCTATCAACGTCTACCAAACAACAGTCTTTCTGTCTGTCTGTCTGTTTTGTACCGATGGAATTGGGTATACCCCAAGATTGCCATTCAACTTGGAAAAATGATGATAAACCATCAAATTTGAAGGTGCCCCATTTTTATGGACCCTTGTTAGTTTATATCCAAAATTACACCACCGTAGACCCCCAACACTGGGTGGATTCAAGAAATGTTTTGACGAACAGGATCAAGCACCTGCAATAGCACCGACAGGCATCGTGAAAATGTTTGCAATAAGCAAGACCACTTCACATTTATATAGTTTTCGGTTTCGCGTGCTATCGCAACGTTAGATGCCGAAAAACGATGAAAGAAACATCCGATAGGGGTATCTGGATCCAAACACTCAAATCAAGCAGCATAGGAGTGTCAAATTGGATGTAATGAAAATATCGGAGGATAAAACTGAAAGATGACATCATTCTCAAAACCCTAGCCCACAGCTTCCAAGCGGGCGAGCAACTTCACGCTAAAGTATTCATTCAATATTTCCAAAGCATCAATCAAAATGCAAAATGATACCACTCGCCACAAAGGGAAACTGACAAGCTGGGCGACAAACTGGGAAACAAGGGAGACAAGGCTTTGGGAAGGCTGACACGCCATCCAACAAAGGAAAACAAGGAAGACAAACTGGGAGACAAGCGGGGAGAGAAGCTGAGAGACAAGTTGGGAGACAAGCTGGGAAACAAAGGAGACAAGGCTTCGGAAAAAACCACACCATCCAACAAAAGGAAACAAAAAGTGACACAATGGGAGACAAAGGGAATGCGGACACACCATCCAACAAAGGGAAACAAGAAGGAAGACAAACTGGGAGACAAGATGGGAGACAAGGGAGACAAGGCGGCAGACACACCATCCACCGCAGGGAAACAAGAAGGGAGACAAGCTGGGAAACAAGATGGGAGACAAGCTGGGTGACAAGCTGGGACAAGTTGTCGGTCAAGGGAGACAAGGCCTCGGGAAGGCGGACACACATCCAACAAAGGGAAACAAGAAGGGACACAAACACAAGGCCTCGGGAAGACCATCCAACACAGGGAAACAAGAAGGAAGACAAGCTGGGAGACAAGCTGGGAGACAAGGGGAGGCAAGCAGACAAGGTGGGAGACAAGCTGAAAGACAAGCTGGAAGACAAGGTGGAAGACAAGATGGGAGACAAGGCCCCGGGAAGGCGGACACACCATCCAGCAAAGGCACACATGTGGGGAGAGAGACAAGCGGAGAGAAGATGCCGGGAAGGCCGGCACACCATCCAACAAAGGGAAACAAGCAGGAAGACAAGCTGAGAGACAAGATGGGAGACTGGGAGACATGCTGGCAGGCAAGCTGGGAGACAAGCTGGGAGAGAAAGCCAGAGACAAGATGGGAGCATAGATGAAAGACAATTTTGGGAGACAAGACTAGATGGGAGACAAGCCGGGAGACAAGCTCGGACATAAGTTGGGAGACAAACCGGGAGACAAGGTGGGAGACAAGGGGGACATGGTGGAAACACCATCCAACAAACGCACACGTGTGGGGAGACACGACCTGGGAAGGCAGACACACCATCCAACAGGAAGGGGAGACAAGACCTCGAACACGCCAACCAACACAGGCACACATGTGACAATGGGAGACAATGGGAGACAATGGAAACAATGAAAGACAATGGGATACAATGGGAGACAATGGGAGACAATGGGGGACAAGGGGGGGAAAGCGGAGACAAAGGGGAGACAAGGCCTCGGGAAGGCGGACACACAATCCAACACAAGCGGCAAGACAATGGGAGGCAAGGGGAGGCAAGACCTTACAAGGCTGACACACCATCCAACACAGGCACACCTGGGAAGGCAATGGGAAAGAAGGGGAAACAAGACCTTGGGAAGGCGGACAGACCATCCAACAAACGGAAACAAGAAGACAATAAGGGGAGACAAGGGGAGACAAGACCTCCGGCAGGCGGACACGCCATCCAACACTTGCGGGGAGACAATGGGCGACAATGGAAACAATGGGAGACAATGGGAGACAAGGGGCGACACGGGGAGACAACGAGAGACAAGGCCCATCCAACAAGGGAACAAGAAGGGGTAATTACAATGGGAGACAAAGGTAGACAAGACCCTCGGGAAGGCGGACACACCATCCAACAAAGGGAAACAAGAAGGGGCACCTTTTCGTTGCGGACTAGGCACACAGGATCCGCCGGCTCGCCAAGGCCCGCAGAAGCTGCAGCTTCCACACCTCTCCCGTTTCGGCTCCCATGGATGATGTGTATCTGGGGGTTTCCCACGTTGGATTCCAACAAGTCTTGCTAAAATCATTAAGAGTCATATATCTTGTAACACACAAGGATCACAATTCAATGCCTCAGAGTATATTAGGTAAAACCCTTGCTGAAGGATAAATCACCAACCTGGAAAAAACAAATGTTTGTGGGTGATTCACACATCTATATCATATATATATATACACATATGGGTGTGTAATTAAGATTAAGTCAGCACTTTTTACAACATCATTTGCAGTGACCCTGAGGTGAGGTACAATTTACCTGCTCTGCTGCTTGGTGGTTCATTGGCTCAAACGAGCTTGCAGGCGTGTGGATTGTTGCAAAGAAACCGCAACAAAATGATACCAAACTACTGGTTGTCCCAAAATAAAAGCTCTTCTTGGAGTGTTGCAGTTGTTCGGATGGAGCATGCTGGAGCTACCTTCGAACTGTATGACCTGCGAGCCTTCTTGGGCTTCAGTGGCAGCATCGGCATCGTTCGCAGCTTCAGCATCAGCCGCATCCTGTGAAGGCTCGTCCCTCTCCTCCTGCTGGCAGTTAAATTCAAGCCATTTGGGGGTGGTTTATACAACCCATTTACGGTGATTTTGGTGATGGTTTATTATGGCTTTACCACATTGGCATGTCTGGATATGCGCCAAAGACTAAATGCCTGCGGAGACATCCTGGTTGCTGCTTACCATCCCGCTAAAAAATATGGACCAGTGGGAATGTGGAAATCGAAACATGAAACCACATGAAACCACCACCAGCACAAATGACCAACCTCAAAAACCATCCCAAAAAGAGGTAGTGAGATATGACCTTCCTTAAGTTCTCTCACTGAGTTTCACGAATTCGGTCAAATTATTTCTGTAGTTGCAGGAAATGCAGCCAATAGCGGTCAGTTTTTTCCTTGAGCCGTGCAACAGTATACGAGTATAAGTTTATATACATGCTATGGTTATACCCAAAAACACCCCCCGCCGCCCGCAGTGTTTCAGCGGAGGCAGGAAGCCGAGGCACACCACAGCGGACCTGGGCAAAAACACGATGCAAATGTACAGAACCTCGGAACTGTCGCAAAATGAAAAGTTCAGCATGCGAAAACTGTCGTCAGACTATGCATGGAAAATAGGCTATACAAAATGCACAACGGATGCGAAACCGTCGAATGCAACGAAGACTGCAAAAGCGTTTTGATGCGGATGCGATCGAAGCAAGTCAGGCAAATGACATGGCCGTGCTCCGGCCACAGCTTTTACTGCTCATGGCATAGCGATGGAACCGTATGGACACCGCGTCAATTGGGCGCGTGTTGCGCCCTGGGCGATAGGCTGGCGGGTCAGGAGCGGCAGCGACAAAGCTCGAAGCAGCGCCACAGCAGCCTGCATCATGGAGGGTCCGTGGATAAGCCTTTACCATCGTCTCTTGCGCTGCTCATGTGCACTGAGCCATGAAAGGTTAACCCTCTGAGTCTTGTCGGTGTGTCTAAAAGTTGGTGACTTGCCATTTTCCAGAATGCGAATTGTCACCTGACTGTCTTCGACAAACACTCCTTCGAGGCTCTTCGGGCGAAATAACAATACCACGTTGTCCCCCATGCGTTCCATACCAACAACTTCCCAATCTGTGAGTGCTTCCCTGAGCTCTTGAGCTTCAACTCTGTAGTCTACCTCCTGAGGCCCATACATACACCCGAAAGTATGCTTTGCCTTCCCAATATTCACCCATAGGGGATCCCCACTTCTTCCTCCAATGGTCCTGTGTGAAGTCAATACCTGCCCTGGTGATCATCATCGTTGTCCTTGCGTTGCCAAGTCGATGAATTGGCAGTGGGATAGTTTGACATGACGATGGGTCGAACAATGACGATTGCTTCTTGGGGTGGGCTCGCACAAGTAACCGTCTATGCCTTATGAACTCCCAGTATACTCCATCCTTTTCGGCCTGAGTGGTTATTGATTTGAGCGGCAATCCTCCCGGAGTGCTGTTTCCCTTGGCCTCATCTCCCTCCGCGTTCTGGAGGTACGCCCATAAACCGAAGGAAGACCTACAGCACGCACGGATATGTTTGCTGCTACAACTTCAGACTCTGTACTGGACATTGACACGGATGTTTGCTTCTTGGAGAATGCAGTCAATGGGAAGTATGTATTGGGGCCTATCAACGCGAGAAAACATCCAGTGGCACTTCGATTGTCATACTCTCCAGCATGATCAGCAATCAGCAAAACACCACACTTTGACAGTGAATCCCCTATGAAGGCTTTGAGTTTTACGTAGACAATGGAATGGATGTAGCATGTAAGCCCACGAAGTGCCTTATCGCAATCACTAGACCATTTCGTCACCCTTGCTGCCAACCCTTGGACAGTTCTGAGAAGATCAAAGCGTGCCATGCGCGCTGCAAAGGGTATCTTCATCAGCACCCTGGCAGCGATAGGAGCAAGAAACCCCTTCTTCTCGTTTTCATCGGCAACCGGTCTTGCGATCCTTTCTTCATGAAATCGTGTAGTTGCATGCGTCAACGGCTTGGCATCCATACCTCCGACGAAGTGTGTCAAAGCTAGTAATTATTACATCTCTAGCCGTTCTCTGACCACTGGGGTAGATATACATGAAGTTTGCGGCAACATCTTTGAAGACCATGGCAACCTGTTCCCCTTCGAGACCTGTTTCGTCCTCGGTCGATGCGATGAGAAAGTCGGCGGCGAGATGCTCAGCAAACTTCTCAGCTTCAATATGCATCGCCCCCCCGGATGCCCGGGATGAAGGTTTCAACGTTTTGGCCTGCCGACAGGGTTTGCAGAATGTGTTCTTCGGCATGTGACACAATAGGTGACCCTTTGGTTTGGCTTCTTCCCTACTCTCCTCCCGAAGGGCGGGGTGACTTATCGCCGGAACTTTTGTTCCCAGACACGTCAACTTGTACCACATCAGGCCTTGGTCCATGGGATTTTGTATCTCCCTTCGTGCCATCCGATGAGGCTAATTCTTCCATCTCAGCCACGAACTCATCAATGTTTGGTGGGGCAACCGGGACCAATTTGTCATCTTCAATAAGTTCCCATGGTGTCTCAACGATAATGTCTTCCTCGTCTTCACTGACCAGGTCGACAGTTGAAGATTTACCACAGGTACTATTGAGATTCCTTCTGCTTGATCACACCCCTTTCCTACCCTTTCCATCACCTGAATCAACGTCGGCCTGCACGGCCTCCCGGCGTGCGACCTTCTTGGCAGGAGCGGCAGTGAGATGGCCTGGCTTGGCTGCCAGGTAGGGCACACAGTCATTTACAACTTACAGTCAATGGAATGAGCATTCCATCCTGTTTGACAAGATATGGATCCTCTCCTCTGGAACTCTTCCAAACAAAGTCATCTCCGTCATCAATGCATCTCATACCTACAGACAAAACCGCAGGAATGGTCTTGCGCAATCGAGGAACGAAAACCTTGCCTTGCTTTGTGGATGAACTTTCACCGTTTGCAGTCATCATACGGATAGGGTTGGATGAATAATACCCAAAGTCGTCCGGCAACTCTCCCTGAGACATAAGGTCGCGAGCACTGCCTGTATCGGCGATCCAGTCCAACTGCAAGTCAATGGAACCTTCAACCAATTCCCTGGGTTCGGCGGGGACGGCAACAATGCCTTTTGGAATGCAATAGTCACACCCAAACTCAGTGTCACATCCGTAGTTACACTTAGCTGGAATACCTTTGAGGGGATTCTCGGCAGCACCTGATAACATTGTGGCAGACAAATTGACAAAGCACTATCGCTAAAGCTCTGATGATCAACTTCCAATCGATGTCCCCATGGAAAAGTGGTTCTATTTCCCGGCTCTTTATTAATAATTGGCCACATGTTCCCACGGGCAGGAACCCTGTGCACATCGACTTCATCGGAGAAGCGGATGCCAACACTCGCAGCAAACCTTCGCAGGGATGATACAAAGACCACTTGTCACGGATGCCAACATTGAAGCGACCAAACATACTGCTGCTGGCGAGGCTTTGCTCGGACCAGAGCCTGTCTTATTTCCCCTCCGGTGATCTTGAATTGCTGGCACTCTTGGACTTGCCTGGGCTGCGCCATAGTTTCCTACCTGGACTCCTTGATGACTTTCGACCCGGAAAAATTGCAATCAGCACCCCTTTCGCAACGTCCTCGTTTCCAGAAAATGCATTCCTTCTTTTTGCCCTTGCCTTTGGGAGATTGGGTTCTTGATGGCAAACGTCCCCTGCTACTATCACGCTTGGGCTTGGTAGACCGGGGTCTCTTGGATGGGACCTCATGCTTGTACGTGCAATTGTCATTCGTGCACCCTCCCTTGTTCCACTTCACACAGCACCCTCTCAGAATGAAACCAACCTTGCCTTCGACTGCAGGAGCGGAAGGTTTGGCTGTACCTGAAAGATTCCGAGCAACCCTCTCTCAGTTCGTCTCCAGGCGTTCACGATCGAGGTGCCTGCGAACAGCGGAAACAAGGAAGTCATATTTTCTCTTTTCTGTGCCTGCATCAGCTCGGTGATATTCATTCTAGATCATGGGCAATCGTCTTGCAGTTCTTGGCCTGGTTGTAGAACAACGTCTCTAAGACTGATTCCTCAATTCCTGCTGAGGCTTGATCCCAATTCGAAATGAAAGTCTTCAGGTTCTCGCCCTTCAGGCGAATGCTGAACAGATCTTGGAGGGCAAATGTGGGGCCGTGTTTCATGTTGGTACTGAAATGGTCATGTCGCATGAACAGCACCTGACGACCTCGGACGATGCGTTCCTCATTTGCTTCTGTCTCTTTGAATGTGTCCACCTTACGTGCGGAATCTCCAGTAATGATGCTGGTATCAGGGCTGACAGCAATTTCGCAAACGGCTCCACCTTCCGGAGGGCTTCAATCACCTGACCTTCCTTCTACACTACTTCCCCGATCCATGCAAATGCTGAATCAGGGTTGGATAGGGTTGGTGGATGCAGCGACAATGGCCTCTCTGGTCTTGATACGCCAATTTCTGTAAGTCTCGGGACCTGGGATGGCCGGAAGCTAGATGGTGTCGGCTTCCTTCGCTTTGGGCTTATCATTTATCATCTGAACCCCCAACATTGAAACCACCCCCAAGGAACTTCTTCATATATATACGTCGAACAAACTTTTCATCACTGTCGTTTGAATCCTTGTCAGGGTCGTCATCACCTCGCCCATCTCCACCTCCGGGAGCAAGAAGGAAGAAGGCTCTCTTTCTTCTTGTGAGCGGTCGGCACCATCGATAGCGAAGGCGGTAAAGATGGATCATCATTCCCTCACCTCTCCCGTTTCCCCCGTTTCCGTTCCCATCCCCATCATCACCATCACCGGGTCCATCACCTCCTCCACCGGATTTATCGGGCCTTCTATCCGTAACTCCATAAGGCACGGTGCGTGTGACATTGGAGTAGTATTCCCATGTATTCCCTAGGTTCGGTGGCATGGTGAATGGTGGGCCTGATCCACTTACTCCTCCTACTGCTTTACAGTATGCAATGTTGATGCCATCATGTGGAATACGGTTCATGGCAATTTCAGCGGCATCGCCGTCTATGTTAGACTCACACGGACCTGACAAATCCGGCGGATGCATATGCGGCGGAGCAATGGGCGGTTCGGCGATCGGAGAATCAACGGACGGAACAGCAGAGGTGGGAGCATATCCTCCACCCGTGATCGGGATAGTGGCGGACCGGACAAACGGATCAACCGTCCTCGTCAAAGTCGCTGTTTCAACGACTTGGACAGGAGGAGGCTGCGACAGCTGGGAGTCCAACATACTCTGAAGTTTCTGATTTTGGAGACTCTGTTGCGTGACCAGCTCTTCGAGCTTCTTGATGCGCTCTTCCTGTACACGCTCCTTTTCGGCGGCCTGATTCCGAAGTAGTGCAAGCTCGCTCTCCTTCGAGGCCATGGATTGTCAGAGATTGGCATCGAGAACTCTCTGGTACGCCTGAACCATTTCTTTACACTGAGCCTCATGGGCACGGACATGCTGAACAGCCTGACTTTTGATGTTCTCCTCATTCTCCCTCAGAAACATCCTTGCCTGGTTGATCTCTTGGTCACAGCTTCATGTCTAAGAGCGGCCTGAGCTTCCGTCTCAGCGATTGCCAGTTGGTGACGCGCTGCTCAAGCATCTCCGTGTATGCTGGATCATGGGTCTGGACCAGTACCTTGCTGTTCTGTACAAAGTGTTGCTGATCAATAATCACACGTTGATCGTGGTTTACATTCATTTGGTTGAACACTCTCATTCCAGAATTCCGGTGCCTTCAACATTCGGGCCACCCTCCCGGGTAGCGGACGGCAAAACACCTCTGCGAGAAAATCCCGAGTTCTGTGGCATGAGCGCGATTGCCTCGATGCCCTGCGTGCCCGCTTACTCTTGGATCGTTTTGAACCTGGAGGGGTACTAATATCGATCGTCTCTGGGGAGTTCTCAATAGGCAATAAAGGGGCAGCCATGACTTAAAATGCGGCAAGGAAAATCCCTATAACTCTTGGAGGAAGGAATTCCAAGAGCAGACACTACTCGTACCTACGGGAAAACAAAAGGCGGATATGGCTGATAACCTGTATTTACAGGAAATGCAGCCAATAGCGGTTAGCTTTTTCCTCGAGCCATGCAACAGTATACGAGCATAAGGTTATGTACATGCTATGGCTATGCCCAAAAACAATTTCGCAGTGATTCGTGGTGAACGATCATGGCCAAAATGTTATCCATTCACCCGGATTTATGGCTTGAAAATCATTCATGCATCCAGATAAAAATGGCTAGAATTGCCGCTTCACCCAGTTCAAGGCCCAGCTTGCCCAGCCGGTTCCTGTGGAGCTTCCTCTGCCCTGCAAGGAGTCGGGATGGATCCATCCCTCACAACTATCCCAAGATGTGCAGAAGAGAGAGTCCCACCTGCCTTTTTGCAACAAACCTTCCTGAATGGAGACCAAAAATTCGAAGATACCATATATACTAAACCCTGGTGTCATTTTGGGGTGTAACATGGTGTGGCTCTGCTCTTCAGTTTTATTTATAGGAGGGGGAACGGATTCATGAGGCAGGCAAAAAACCATGATCGTTCATCCTCAGGAAATCTAACAAAGTCATCGAGCTGTCCTGCTGGATGAAGTCTTGAACGACCCCCGCGCAAATTAAGATTCAAATTGGAATGTGCTAAGTGAATCAAAAGTAATCAAAAGGAAACCAATTCCAAAACAGGACGCAACTCTGACGTCGAACATGGAAGCTAAAACTGACAAGTTGGTTTTTATGTTTCATTCGTTGTTGGGGTTTGAAAATGTAGGTTTCCAGCAGTTGACCCTCCAAAAGACAGATCCAAGAAACGCAGCATCTCCAGTCTCGGCAGTCTCAGGGGCTTCAGCATCTTCCATACCTTAGAGAGTCCATTCGCAGCTCTAAGTGAGCCGTATAGGTTTTGGAATGCTTGGAGCATCTTGGAAGCCAAACCAGAACATCAACTCGCTTCAACTAACTTGTCAATACTTGGACACATGATTGATTGATAATTATAAGATACAGGTGCTACATGAACGAATGACAGTGTTGCACTTGCCATCATGAGCCTCTACTCAACAACGCTTAACCCCAACCAACTCCACATACAAGTCATAACCCGATCAAAATGGTCTAATAGTTCTATACCTGGTGGTTCATCCTGCTTAGTCTGCATAGTCAGCAGCTTGCAAGCTAAGCTATAAGCCTGGCTAATCTGGCTATAAATGAGGTAAATAGGGCTAACATTGGCTGACCCCCGTGCAACTGGGATTAAATTTATAGTACCTTTTCTGAATACTTTGGGCATTACTAGACTTACTAAGCATACTAAGTACAATAAACCTCAATAAACCACCATCGTCACCAACCCATCCCTGTCCAAATTCCCGGCCCACCTTCCTCGGCCTCTTCGACCGCATCTTCGGCCGCATCCTCTTCCTCCTCCTGGCAAGTGATCTCAGGGATGGGCCACATGTTGAGCCACCTTACAGCCCTCAGAAATATGTGAAATGTGCGAACTGGTTCCAGCATCAAAATATCCGGAAAAAGTTCTTGTATCATTTGTAGTTAGAACCACTAACGACCATGGGGGTGACAATGACGATGATGGTGGTTGTGGTGCTCATGATGGTGATAATGACGACATTGAAGCCATCTATAGCCATCTGGGCAGGTAGTACATCCTTAAAGGTTCTCAAGACATCTTGATTTGGGTATTCACCTCATGGTTCGATCATGGCCTGGGTTGGGGCAAAACTGGGGCCAAGGATTTGAGGATTCCCCCGGGTCACAGCCACCATCACGGTTGTTTCCATGATAGACCATCATACTCTGCAAGAATATGTAAATTAAAAGCACCAAAAAAAAAAGTAGATAGAGTTTTCTTCTAATCTTGCGCTTTTCGCGTTGAAATGTACGCCGAAATCATCCCATTCCACGGTGCGATGCCTCTTCCATCGTTGCGTCTGCCTCCTCTGCGGCCTCTTCCCTTAGGCCGAGCTATGGATGGTTCCAACAGATAGTGCCCGGACCAAGACCCCAAAACATTGGATCACTCGTTAGGGGTTAAAACCCGTATATGACCCATGCATAAGTCGTGGCATTCCAAGTATATGCATATAATTAATTGTAGACATATGTATATATAGACATATGATGACATATGACTGTGTGTTTGTGTGCACATATGCCTGCATCTTCAATTTTATAAATGGATTTGTTTTCAGGAATTGTCTATACGAAACCATTCTTAAGAAAAATACAAAAGGATCAAAAATCAAATGTGGGGGTTCCTGTGTCGTGTTAAGTTCTTCAACGGAAACCATTGGCAGCGTGCTTCTCCCCTTCAGCCACAGTGGCGCAGCTTCTGGCTCCGCAGCTTCCGGCTCTCCAGACACGATCGGATCCGAACCTCGGAAAGCCATGGATGCCATGGATCCAAATGTCAAACCCCCAGAATCCACCAGTGAGTTCGCTGAAAGACGGTATATCATGTTATATCATTAATATTGGCAATGAATGGCCATTTACGATGTCCAAATCAGAAATCCTGTTCGGAGATTCTCAGCTCCAGCACCTTCAGGCTCCTCAACTTGCTCGTCCTAGTGTCGAGCCAGGGGACAGGTATCGAATGGATTTGACATGCAAAAAATCTTACTTACTCTGGCAAAATATTTACAGTAGCTGCTAAAGTGTGCGCACAGACACAGAGAGAGCGAGAGAGATGCATATATATATATGTACATTATGTACGACATACTACAGTATAGACTATACACTACAGATTACATACTATACACTATCTACTATCTCTTATCCACTATTCACTATCCACTATATATCTACTATCTACTATTTACCGTATACCATATACCATCTACATCCTTATGCCACATACCATAAACCATGACCATATCCCATATATACTATATACTATATGCTATATACTATATACTATATACTATATACTATACACTATATACTGTATTACTATATACTCTATACTATATACTATTATACTATACACTACATACTATCTACTATAGACATATGTATGTGTGGCAAAAGGTTACATATAAGTTGTATAAACTACTCTGGGCAAACAGTTGCCTCCATGGAGCCCTTCTCATAGGCTTCCTCTTCGGCCTCCTGGCGGGCAAAGCGGTGACTTGCAATGTCATACCATTGGGTGTGGTTTCCAACCTTAGATGATCTCTTAACCACTATGACTACGGGACCTAGTTAACCTTAGTTTATGTTTAACCTTAGTTGATTTTTCAACCATAGATAAGATGGGACCTAGTGACTTACTATGTTTGGTGTATGTTCAAATCAAACGTAGAAATTTGTGAGGGCCATCGAAGGGCTTACCCCAAACAAATGAATCCAAACAAATGGGATGGTTGAGTCAAGTAGCTAGCTATACCCCGAAAAATATCTGCAAAGGCAAAGGGCCAAAACTGTTGAATTGCGCCTCCTGGTTAGGTCACAGGGGAAGTAGGATGTCAGAGCATCCATCTACGGGATCATCTAATATCTTCAGGGTGATGTTCCAATTTCCCCAAAATCCAAGATGCCACCGGCTGTTTCAGTACAAGGTCTGAAAAGAAGGGTGACCTGTTCAACCAGCCCCAGGCACATGGGACCCCCTGGTACAACCTTGGACATCCCAGGTGTAATCAGACTGCGCGGCTCCTTTTCCATGTTCACATCTTGGAAAGTCTGGCGCGGCCGCGGGATTTCAGCGGTTGGCATCGAATCAGCTTTGACAACATGACGGCCACTAAACAAGGCTGGGGCGTTTCCCTACCCATTCAGGTCACTTTCTGCATGGCAATCCCTGGATTGCCTGCATTCCCGCCAAAAAAGTTGGCTGGTTTCTCTACCCATATTTGCAGCAAGAGATTGCTAAATGAAACCACTTGAGCCCCAGCAACTTCCATTTCCTGGGGGTCTCCCTGCCTCTTCAAACGAGGTCATCACGTAGGTTGTCCTGAAGCCCCCCACCAATTCAACCACCAAGAATGCAGGAGGGTCATCCGTCATCCATTCTTGGTTGATATGGCTCAATGCCTTGGTCACCACATATCACCACAGGACCTTAGATACAATCCATAAAGTGTTGAATTTTAGTGTATGAAACGTTGGTCTGTTGAGTATATCACCAAGAATGAGCCCATTAACCTAGCAAACTAATCCAACCATTGTCTCAAGGGCTAGAACACTCACCCCCAACCGTCTTTCACCGCTCCTGCCACAGCAGTACGCTTTGCACGGTTGGTTTCCGCGGTAAAAAATCACCAATGACGCTCTTGAGCCAAGGCCATGGATCGTCCGAGAACCTCACCTTCAACAAGGCGCCAAACGGGGATGTTGTGGTCAACCACATCCCAGCCATCCCCATCAACCATTTAAGCTTGGAATAGCTTGGATCCCAGTATATAAATCTTACGATTGAATATTTGTTGGAAGTGGTTAAGAAATATTTTGAAAATATGGTGGCAAACATTGGAGATCTAAAAAACATGTGATATGCAACTTGAGAATCTTTATTCAAAAAAAATGCAACTGATTAGTGGCCCAATTCCTGATTTGAGAGCCATTTAGGGATCATCAAGCTACGATACTTTGTGAACAGTTTGAGCGTACTGGGATCTGAGGCTGGAACTGATCCTCAAAAGATCTTTGTATCAAACTCCCTTGAAATTCAAACTTTTGAAAATCTTGGGTGTCACTTTACATAGAGACAGAGTTTAGCCATACGCCTCCCGAGAAACGGTACAAGAAGTCAAAGAAACAAGTTCTACCTTGTCAGGGGCCCTGGACATGTTGATGCATGGCAGAGCAATTACGGCTTCGGGTGCCACCAAAGAGTATTGGTCTACCAGTTACATGCTACAAGCCCAAGGAACAAAGGTGAAAATCTGTGACAACCATCACATTGTGTAAAAAAAATAACATCCCCCATGGCAGCAAACCCCCACTGGACAAGTCGTGCCTGTTCCAGCATCCCAACCACGATTTCTTGTACATCATGACCTCGGATGTGGTGGATCAGCCAAGAGCTCGGCTTGAAAACACCTGCGGTGGGGCCGATTTCCAAAGGTGGCTGAAATCCTTTTTCAGCGATTCTTCGGAAATCTCTGCCATGGCTGTGCCATGCGGTACAGTGCAAGAAAACTTTTGGCAGTGGCCGCGCTGGCGAGGGTAATATGGTCTTCGATTCCGCGGATTTCCTTTTCGATCCTTTTCTCTGTAAGATATTTGGTACGGGTCAAAGCCATTCAAGACAGTACCGCGCGTAGTGTGACCCATACATTCAAAACCCTTGCACCCTGATGAATTGCAGCTGGTACTTGTGGTGGTTCATACCCCCCAAAACTGGCTCATTTTCCAGGTATCAAACCCTTTGAAAAATCACTCCTTCCTGGCAGACCATCAACTACAGCCAGTGCCAGTCGATAAAGAGACCCCGATCAGACCCAGCACCAAGCAGGACCAAGTGCTCCTGAGCCAGCGCGTGGCGCGGGCGTCATAAAGGCCTTGGGCTCTGACCAAGGCTACATGAGCAAAAAGGGGTTGGCTCCCCGAAGGGCTGTGGGACCGCCTAGCTGGTTGATGTTTCGGATGTGAAATGCGCACAATGCACAGTGCAAACATGTTCAAACACTGCTGGCAGCTCTGGATCTCCTAGCAAGCGAATGCAATAGATATTCAAGGCTGTTTCTTGAGGCATCACTCTCAACCGGTTCATTCCATGTCGGACTATCATTCTCAAATCAGCAGTCCCACAGCCACGTGGCAAAAGGGAACTGCCCCAAACGAGCAGTTGCCGGTCAATCTGTGGAACCTGAAGCCCAAAAACTCCAGTCCCACTCTGCAGGGCCATGGCTGCCATGGCCCGCATAGGTAGCTCGTTCTCTCATAACACGTTTCTGACACTCTAAGCCGAAATCTGCTTGGGCCTAGGACCTTTAACAGTGTCTAGCCATATAAATTTAAGTATTTAGTTGAAGCACAACCTAGGGGCCAATGTGTTGTGTACTCAATATCTCAGTGATTTTCCTCTTTCCTCTCGCCACTTTGAAGGCTCGAATGTTAACTTTCAGGGCGCACCTACATACTGTCATATGGCCAAAAAAACATTAACGAACCATCCTATACTAGCCAACCATTGGTAGGATCAAGTAGGGGAACACTGCTATATCCAACAATAATGCTCAATTAGAGATGGTTTAGGGGGGTTGCCTCATATGTCAGCAACACATTCAGCATAAGATCTTAGCCTGTCACATGTCCCCAGGTATTCCAGGACTGTCATCGACGCTACCTTTCGGAAAATGGCTCAACAAAAACCGACCAGGACACTCACCTCGGCATCGCCGGAATCAGCGGCTGGTCCGGTGGATATACTTCAATGAGTAAAGCACAGATGCAAAAATACATATCAATAAGTTCAATTAGTACAGTAACACACACGCACATATTATGTTTATATTTGTGTTGGTGATATATAAATATATGTGTGTTACAATTTTAGTACCGCATATGCATATACATCTATAATATCATATGATTATAATCATCACATTTAAATATGGATGGAGAATTATTTTGGAATTTGTTTTTCTGCGTTTTGGTATTTTTTTTTGGATTCTGTCTTGCGGGGCGTGTTGTTTGCTTGTTCCATGGCGCCAAGCGGTGTATTCCTTGGCTTCCATTCATTTTCCAGAGTTTTAAACGTTTTTTGGGTGTTTAGTTTGCTTTTCACCCGTTTTTTTGGCTTTGAACGATTTTGTTTTGTTCTTGCCGTTTTTGGACGTGTTTCCCGCGACTTGCATACATGTGATCACTAGTGGCATGGACGGTTCTGTGTTGTTTGCCGTTGTATTCATCGTGCATCCACTGTGTTAAACAAACAGACATGATTGATTGATTGACTGATTGGTTGATTGATAGATAGATAGATAGACAGATAGATAGATAGATAGATAGGTAGATAGATAGATAGGTAGATAGATAGATAGAAAGATAGGAAGATAGATAGATAGATAGATAGATAGCGTCACATAGTCATGATACATTCATTCGCAATGGAGGTGGGCCTTATCATCCACCTTTGTGGCGTTGTCACAGCACACAGCGGTAGCGTAATACTAGACGTAGCAGTTGGTGGGCCATATCATCCACCTTTGTGGTTTTGTCACAGCATGGCAGCAAAGCACGCACTTGAATTTTGACG
>Ga0126342_10010729_pt1 | contig 16403 bp, 13 predicted proteins | sample Cyp1metagenome_FD_92528 | JGI IMG/M metagenome (GOLD analysis project Ga0126342, IMG submission 92528) | Coral microbial communities from Lord Howe Island, Old Settlement Bay, Australia - Cyphastrea 1 metagenome | ecosystem: Host-associated > Invertebrates > Cnidaria > Coral ... | reverse complement strand
CTACCTTTTCGCGCATCTGCATCTTCTTTCTTCTGATCTTTTCTCTTCTGACTCTTCTCACCTCTGCTTTTCAACTGTCCATATTGTCGGAAGTTTCACTTCTAAACTTCCTTCGATCATCTCTATCCTACGACAAGCACAAACCAAAGCAAGAGCCTTTAAAGCCACTGCATCGATGGCTTCTGGAAAGCTCTCCATCCTCTTTGCTTTTTACCTCCACTGCATGTCGGTCAATTCAATGCTGAACCGCTGGTAAGCACTCGGGATGATCGGGAAGAGTTGATGTTGTGAAAAGAATCCCTAAAATCATTAAGCCGAAGTCGTTGTTCTCTTGTGTTGAGATTGCCAGAACAAAATGCAAGCAACAAGATATGGTCCCATATGTCCCATGCGAGTTACAGTTGTTACAGTTGGCCAGGTTCACCAAAAAATCCAGGCCTGCAAAGACTGAGCAAAGACTGATATAATAAAATTAAATGTTCACAATGTATTGTGACAAAAATGCCATCAATATGGGAGCCATGGCGTCACAGCGGCGGGAAGGCTTTACTGCAGGTCGATGTCTGGTTGTCTGAGATCGTGGGGCTTCCAGGAACACTCAAAGGCTCAATTCAGAAAGGCTGAACGATCTCAAATTGAATCTTCAGAGAAAGAGAACCGGTCAATGCATGAGGACGTCATAGTTTGACATGGCTTTGAAATAAGATGGCTAGCTGATGAAGTATGCATCTGGCAAATCCAGCTCTCTCAAAGAGCTGTTGGCCTGTTGGCCCTACAAGTTGCTGCCATAGCTGCCTGGAACATATCTGTCGAACTTTCGCAAATGCAGAATCAATCCCTTACGGCATGGCTCCCTTCAAAGTTTTCACCTCGGCGTCTTGTCAAGCTTCGCCGTGAAAAACTGACGTCGTATCACTTTGGAGCGAGACGTGGCGCCAGAGAATTACCCTACGAAACGGGAGATACTGATTCTGGAGCCACAAACGTCGACTTGCGACGAAAAGCAATGGTGGATTTTTCGAATACGCTTCCACCAGGATCAAAAAGAGGGCAAGTGAAAAGGTGAAGAGGCAGCTGTCATTGTGGAACTATGTCAGTCCAGGATCTCCGTGTATTCTACCATGTCGCAGGAAAAATGCAGTTATCCATCTCGGCTTGATGGGTACCTCCCGGAGGCAGAAAAGAGGTGTGAGCATCTTTGAGCTTCAGTTGTGGATTATGTTGATATTTGTTTAATCATGTCTTTCATATGGCAGTGTGTCAAAACCTTGTACCCCTGGTGAACATCAAAGTAGCTGCTAAATGGATGTTCATCCCCCTAAAAATGGTATTAATAGGTATTGATCCATACCCATGTCTTTCATATCTTGGATTGGCTTGACGTTGTGTGGCCCGGCCGCAGAACCAGCATCAGCCAATTGCTTCTAGCCCTGCATCGGCTTGGCCGAGCAAGGAAAAATGCATCTACTCAGCCAATAATGGCAATGATAGAGAGATCCTCTCCAAACATTACCCTCTGGTTATGACTAACAATACTAACATAGCCATGGTATAGATGGCCCATTTATAGATGGTTTACCTATTAAAAATGGTGATTTTCCATGGCTATGTTAGTCATAACCAGATGGTGAGTTTAATGGGCCATTAGGGACATCTCTTGCATCCTGTTGGACAGGCCGCAAGGTGTCTCTAAAAATGCGAACTATGTGCTAGCGACATACAATCAGAAGCTAAATGATGCTAAATGGCTAAATGAATGATTACATGCTCCCCACTCCAAATTCTCAGGTTCCAAGTTCCAAGGCTGGGATTCATTCATTCCACCAAGAGGACACTTGGAATTCAGCTAATCGAACTACAGAGGCTGCTGGCGATGCTTTGCAAGTTCTCCGGCTCAGAGCAGCATTGATCGCGATCTCGCTAAGGTCTTCGCTGAAGGAGACCTTACCACAGGTGGTGAAAGACGTATTTGATTCGCAATTGGATCCTGTTAAGGGGCAAGCTCTTTATATGCAAAGGCCAAGGAGATATGAGAAGAAACATACGGCAAGTGATGGAAGTTGTCACAATAACTCAGTAATTTCTTGTAATATGTTTAAATATTGCTCTACTGCATCTCATCTCGGCAATGAAACAGCAAGAACTCTATACAAAAGAAAAAGTGTACATAAATCCCCAAATCGCAGGGCAAATCCGTTTCAACCTTCGTGCAGCACAAAAATTGACCTGAAATCTTCATGTGATGTTGTTCTCATCCCAAATACCAACACCTGGGCTCTTGATACTTCGACAAGACTTTGGTTGTGGAGCGCATTGCTGGTTAGCTCTTTTGTTTCTGCCACATGAAATCAAAAGGAAGCTCAAGGATGCAGAATGTTGGTACCTCACAGTGCAGAAAGCTCGGGCGCCAAACTCTGGATCAAGTCCTATTTCGCTTGCACCATCTTTGTACACACCTCACGCTTGGCATTCATAGGCTGGATCTAGCGCACCAGTCGGACAGGCTTGGTCTTTGGTTTTTTTTGTCATGTGAATCTCAAGGTGTCCTCACCTCCCATCACTCCAAAATTCGGGGTGCCGCATCCGCCAGCATAACCCGCACTTTCTTATGAAGCCCATGTCCTTGGTCGCAAGATGAGTCTCCCGGCGACCCCGAGCGTTGCCGTTGAGCCCTGCCGCGTCAAACCTCAGCAGGGAGACATTTGTGCAGGTCTAAGTGAGGATGGCAGGTTCGCCTTCACGCCAAAGGAAGACTTGAACAATCCATCATGTTAATTATACAAATAGAAATTCTATACTAGAATCAAATAAAATCAAAGAAACAAGACCAGAACGACTAGAATGACTAGAACATCAAGCCAAATTTAGGGGAAGGTCCAGGTACAATGAATGGCTCTGTGCAAAGCCCCAGGCGGACGGCTGGATATCGTGCTGGCCGCTACCCATGCAGGCGCCTGGCAAGGCCGCGTTGTACTCTTACGTATGAAGAAGGATGAAGAAAGCATAGACATTATTAGACATTATTAGACTTATTAGACATTCATGTCAATTGACATGATGTCAGACTGATGTCAATTGTGATTCACTGCTGATTGCATTTAATAAATTCAGAAGTTCAAAGAATCTAAACTGCTTCCACCAAAATTCTAGAGCCAGGGCCTCGTCTATGCTGCCTGAGCCACTGCAGAGCGCATGAGGATGATTCAGTGTGATATACAAACATCTTGAATGTTTTGATGTATAGAAAATGTAGCATGGGCGAAAGACATACTCAGGTACCCACCAATCATGCAAGGTCACAGATCTTGTCCCAACTACAAAGCATGCCAAGGAAAGGAGGCTACTTAGCGGCTACTTCCTATCAGATCAGCAGAAAACTAGGGATCCGAACCGACGGAAGGAAGACGCGAGAGAGATCTTGCCATTGAGCGGTGCGGACTGGCGAAAGTCACCAGGAGGAATCCTTCGTCTAAGATTGTGACTCCGCTATAGACTCTAAAGGTCATCTATGGTCATCTAAGTCATCTAGTCAATCTATGTCAATCTGTAATATAGTCCTTTCTTGGTGGCTCGGTCAGGTTGCAAGGTGTCCTTTACAAGCTAGTTTTGTGCTAAGCACCAACCAACCAATCAATCAAACAACCAAGCAGACAAAGAATTGAACAGCCAACGTTTGAGCAACCATCCAAGATACCTACACAGAAGGCGCCCACCGGCATAAGACCGTCAGTCCATCTGTCCATCCGTCCATCCGTCCATCCAGCATTGAAAGACCCAGTCACAAGGCCAATCAGCCAACATCAGTGACCAATCATGCTGCTGCAGCCACTGTATGTAGGCCGCAGATTTAAACAACTGTATTTCAAGCAAATAGAAAGTGTGTTAAAGGTCATGGCTGTGGCATGAACTCTTCCTTTGAATGATTTTCAATACACTCGAACAGCATCCCAACTTGCCGCACTGCGTTTTCTGCAGCTTCGAGCCGAACAAGGTATGGCAAACAGGCAGCGGAGGGATACGATGATACGGCACCTGCCTGAAAGTCATTGATAACTCTTGTTGCCTCATGCTCCTGCAATTCCCCAGCTCGAAGTCGACATTCGACACGTCGGAGAACAAAAAACAGGATCTCTGATCAGTCCCCAGTAGTCAAAGAAGTTGGCATGACTAGGGGAGCAATGTTCGGCAATGGCCAGAAATGGTGGAATTGTCTGCAGACTTTGAAGTTCTTGTGAACTCCAAAGAAGTGCTGTATATACAAGAACGCATCCCATCCTCTGCGCGAAGTTTTCAGCTTGCGCCTGCACAAGCACCCAAGCGTCTGTTATGGCTTATCACAATGCAGAAGCCGGGATGGTTTCGTAGTGCCACACGATATGGTTCACCTCCTCATGTCGATGTCGCGACTCATGGGCACGGCGGTGCCAGGCCTGAACTGTTGCGAAACTAGTTTTGTGCTTTTCTAGGACATGAGTCCAGATTTGACCTAGAATTAGGACCTAGAATGTGTTCAAAATTGAGGTGATAGAAGCCTTGCAAGATCTCCGACAGACCAATTTTTCCGGACAGTCACACATGGAGGACATAGTCGGACATAGTCTTAGTCTCTAATATTCTTCAGGAACACTGCACCACTTGCGCACACCGCTGTAAAACAGGTTGAACTGAGTGTCAAACACCTTCGAAAATCTCCCTTGCTCGCCCGCCACCTTCGGGCTTTGTACACAGATTGCTTTTCTCCAGATCTTGAATTTCCTGCAGAACAATTTCAACCGAGGCAAAGACTCTTGTACGGCTGGATAATGGTTGAACCTCGGACCAAGGTTGAGCTTTTTGAAGTCGGGTCGATTATAAGTGTGAAGATGTTCCCATCTTGCACTTTATGCCTGCTTGGCTGAAACGGAATACTTCCAACCTAAAGCTCTTTATAAAGTCTCAACAAGTCTTGAAATACTCTAGGGCCTAATGATTAGGGCCTAATGTCTTTGCAGCTCTCAAAATAGTACCGTTTGTGCAACAGCTGTCCATAGCCACATGTTTCTGCTGACCAAGGTGTATATTGTATACGTTTACAATCCATGATTTGTTCAGAGAAACAAGCTGCTCTAAGCCAAGCTGACACAGAGATCTACGCATCCAGGGGTCCATGCTCCAAAGAGCTTCCGTAGGTGGCTGTCTGCGAAACCTCATGGCTTTCGAATCGGACTGAACATGATCTCTGGGGAAACATCCGGTTACAAACGGAGGTTTTAAAAAGCTGCCAAAGATCATGGCAAATGATTGTCTGACCCTTTGATAGCCTGTTGAGACTCTCGGTGCCGTTGGGATCCTGGGATCCTGGACGGGACAACACAAATCCCACAAGGAATGCACTGAGGCTGCGCACTGCGGCATGATTTGGGTAGCAGGACCCATGGGATTGGCCACCCTGGTGATATGGAATGGTCACTGAGGAAACACCGCATCCTCACTTGAATCATGTCAAAAGGAACAGTATAATTTAATATGTATAATTCTATAATATGAATAGTATGTTTTAATAATATCAAGATTGCGAGCACATGATAAGCTGCAATTCAATCCTCCTACAAAGAAAACATAGGCTACGGCTTAGCATATCCAGCTGATTGACACTGTACCTGAATTGAACATGACACTGAGCAGGCAATGAAGGCTGAGCCCTCAGCAAATCACGCCGCAGCGGAGTCTTTTTGGCAATTTGATTTTCGAAGATGGTGTTTGTGGGGTGCATCTTGTTCCTAGGCAAAACATGTCCGCAGTCTCTAGTTTGGTGCAATCTGGGATGCATCTTGCTATATACCAGTACGTCTGAATGGGAAGTTAGCCATGCAGTACACACTTGGTAAAACTCCCGCCGATGGATACTCTTCACTTTCCTAGCAATTATACTCTAGCAATATGCAGCCAGAACAAAAGAGGGAAGTCACAGCCCAAACCAATATCATAGACATCCTTGGCCCCGTGCTGATCGCAAAAGTCAATCGTCATCGGACCTGACACAAGAGACATGTTCCACCAACTGTATCAACCACCAAGTCTGTCATGGCCAACACTCAGTTGTTGTGATAGATGCATGCATTTTTAGAATGTGGATGTGTCAATGTGGCAATATTTCCCGAGAATAAGGAAAGCTTGGTGTTTCATGCGCAACTTCGAGCACGTACTGCACACATTCCGGGATCGTTCACCGATTTCACCGTCAAATGAGTCAAATACCATAGTCTGGCCACCAGATGCCTTTCACGTACCTTGGTCCAGAACGGTCCAGGCCCACTGCAACAACCATCCTGGTAATGCCACGAGATTATCACACAGCTATCACACAGCTCCGCGAACGAGGCTGCGGCTGGTTCGCTTTCTGTGGTGCATAGATATGCTTCACATCTCCATACTTATCCATCGTAGTGTAGGACCTCGGAGTTCTGCGCTGGACAAGCTGGGCTAACATTCCTTGTTGAGGGGGTTGCTGCGCAAAGCTGCTTCCTTGCTGATTCTCAACATTTCTCAACATTTCTCAACATTTCTCAACTACACAAATGGAAGAGCTGTCTTGTGCGTTAAAGTCTGCTGCTGTTGTGCACTTGATAAATGATTCTGAAAAGTATACCGCACTTTTGATCTGTTTCTATCCCGCCCTTTGAGTTGCTCCACATATGTCATGATGTACTGACGGCTGATGATTGGCTGGATCAGAGGGTCTAGAGAGGTGCGAGTCAGGAAGCTGACAAAATTGGCAAACAATATCACTGATATGGCAGTGTGTCAAAACCTTGTACCCCTGTAGTTCACATCAAAATAGCTGGTAAATGGATGTTCATCCCACTAAAAATGGTATTAATAGGTATTGATCCATACCCATATAATATCATGCTTTTCAACAAGGCCCTGTTGTCATCATATCAAACCACCCACGAATTCGCACTCTGGACTGACGTCGTCAGTCGTTGTCCACATTCTGAGGCAGGGACATGCTGTCAAGCCTGCAAGACGAAGCCAGCAAGAACGACAATCCAATTTTAGATACAAGTCAAAGACTGTCCAAAACTAAAGATTGCTTGCGCATGCTTGTGCAAACTTTTTGGACAAAGGACTGTATCTGATGACACCACGATAACAGGGCCTCGCAAATCAGCGCTCAAAGCGCAGGCCTCTTGCTTTCAGTAGTCCAGCTAGAACTGGCTATTTTAAAACCAAGGCTGACAGAAATATGGAACGTTGCTCTCAAACCAGCGACTCGTTTCCAATCACGAAGACTTTCTAGACGTACTTCAGAGATCTTCTTTCCAATTCTTCATAAAGTACTGTTAAATTATGTTAAATCATCAACAGAACATGTGGGACAAATGTTTGCTTCTTGTGCTTCGAGCCATGAAATCGACGTGAAGTTGGCGATGTCCACTGTCAATACCGAATGATATTGAGATAGACATTGAGAAATTATGAGAAATTGAGATAGTAGATTCAAGTTGATTCAAGTAGTAAATCGGATTCCTGCCTGAATTTGGTAGGCTGGCAGAGTGGCCCAAATATGCTTAAATGTCTTCTGCTGGAAAACATAATGTCCTCACAGTTCAAACTGAACACAGTCTGTTCAACACATTCCTCAATTCCATTTTCCCACTTTGTGGTACTACTAGTAGTGTAGATCTGATCCCATCTGGCATCATTGATGGTTCTGGGAAAGCCAATTTCGGTGAACACCCCTTAATTGGAAGTTGTTCATTTCAATAGACATCAGGTCAAACAATTATTTTGGTCTGCTTGCCTGCCCAAGAGAAAGCACTCTGCCAAGCACCCGAAATAAACAAGAGATGGATTGCCACTGATGAGATCCACGTCGTTTGTCTGAGGAACTGACAGGACTTTGCAACCAACAGGACTCCCAGAACTGAGCAACTTCCAGAACCCTGCTTGTCACTCATGATGGTTGCAAGAATCCAGTCCTACTATGAAAAAGGATATCTCAGACATGGTTGGAGGTCGTGAATGAGCATGCAAGCTGCAACAACTAATGCGACACATCCATTTTTTCGCAGCTCCTGTAGTTTCTGGTAAACCGCGTCTATGTGCATGGTGGCCCACCTCGAACTCGGCTCCACATTGCAAGCTTTTGAAGCTTGCAATGTTGCGCTGTGCCACCTGCAACTAATTGTCATAAGGTGAAACGTATTGGTCTTTCCAGCTGCTAGGTCATGGCAGAAACTCTGACATCAGCTTTCTAAGTATCCAAAAGCCATCTGGACCTCTGAAAAGATCATGAAAATGAAGAAGAAGAAGCAGAACACCGGGGATGGGTTGCAAACGAGTTGAATAGATTTCCAGTTACGACAATTCTTCAGGCAACTTCAAGCTCTTCGAATGGTGTCTAATGGTGTTCATGATATCTCATGATTGGAGATTCTTTCTACGCTGACCCAGAGCAGGAGCAAAGCTGATGGTCCAAGTGACCATCTCACAGCCTCTCTCCTTGGCTGAGGATTTGTACAAACGGAAAGCGTTTTGCATAGCAACACAGTTTGCCATCACTGCAGATGGGCAGACATTAAGGCTATCCTGCTCAGCAGGGCTATTCCAAAAGGACACTTCAAGCGTCAGTCGTTGGAGTCAGAGTTTGGCATAGTTCCTTGCTGGCTGCATTCACCAGCATCTTCTGGTGCATCATTCAAATCAAAGGCAAAATCTGAAAACTGCACTGTGTCACTTAGTTTCCAAGCAATGAGATGCAAAGAGAAAGGCAAACTTAGCATATTCGATTCCAAGATATTTCAAGCAAGTGAAAGCCATGAAGCCTCCCCATCCCCTGCATTTCCACATTGTTCGTTCGTTTGTTTTCATAGTGGAACCCACCTGGACCTGGGATGACTCATCCGCTGAGCTTGGCGGGGTGCCTCTCCAAAGCTCAGCTAGCCTGCGTCTAAGAATCGGAGACGCCATCAACACAGTTTCTTGATGTTTCTTGACCCTTACGTCCTCCTGTAATGTCTCTAATTTTCCAACATGTTCTGGGAATTTCTGGGATCTATTGTGTGGTGGGGTGGGATCGCCGTTCTGCTGTGGAATTAATTGAATCGAGCTAGACTGGAGGAGTTCCACTCGAGGATAGCGCCTGGCGCAAGATGTCTCTTGCATCGAAGCCTTGCCAAATGGCAGCGAAGCAGGCAGTGCCAGGCATGCAGTGCCGGAGACGGAGCCGCACCAACGGGATGTACTGCAGAATCCCACCAGTCACTAAAACATGCTGAAACTAAGCATTCTTCAACCTGAAAATGCACTCGGCACTGGGCTGGCCTCTGCAATCAAGCGTTCTTCAGCCGAAGGGAAGAAGCAAAAAACAAGGCCTTGGCAGAAAAAAAAAAAATGGGATCACAACTTGGAGAGCTTTGAGGAGATGGTAGGCTCTGTAGATGGTAGGCTCTGCTTTAAATTAGACTTTGCCACAATGTACTACACACAGAGATGTCGGACCATCCTTTCAGGGACCTAGCACAGTATGACCGTGTGGCGCCATCCCAGGAAAAATTCTGAGGGTGTGCGTTTTTGGGGCTGCTAGCCAATATCCATAAGAGGAACCAACCAAGTTGCTAACAAGTCTATTTTGAAAGGTTCAGGATTTGCCCTCAAAGAAGTACATTCATGACATGTCCTCGTACATCACATACAGCACTATGGCCATTATGAATCCTGAATTGTGGACTGCTTGAGACTCCCGGCGGCTTATCGCAACTACCACGCCCTTAGGACGAAGTGCTAAAGCTTCTGAGACTGTCAGTTACAGAGTCACCTTGCCCTTCTCCGTTCCAGTCATAAGCACCCGACTGATGCATAGATGAGGCAAGAGCCAATGTAGAAAGCGGTGTGCCTCTGCTATAGTGCTCCAAAAAAGCACTTGTGAGAAGCCTTGCCCAATTACAAAGTCAATCCGAAAGTCGAGGGGGCCAAAGTGTCCGTATATCTATTGGAACCTTTCTTTTCCCGGATGCTTGATTGTTCACTGCTATCTTGGAGTTTGGTGTCTGGACTCTTATATAACTCATATATATGTATATATATATATACATATATATTGGAACGCTTTTCTAAACAGCCAAACTTGGCTGAGCGCAGAATTGAGCCAGTGACTTTGCGGCAACTCGGCCAAAGAGCACGGAATAGCCACGGACCACCAACATACCTACGCGCAAAGCAGTCACGGTGCCAAGATATCAAGGCTTAATGATGCATCAAGCTTCCAAGAGAGTCTTGTGTTTCAAGATCCAAGAACATACATCATCCCGCAGGCGCACCCCACTGGAAGCACACCACAAAACCCAAGACGTCGTAAACCAGCACAGACCTCAAATGCACTCCAAGTTGAAGGGGTCTTAGCAGCCACCGCCCTTGACTTTTCTGCGGTCAGATATCAAGCCACATTTACTATGCTGACTGCCATCTGAGATGGAGAGATGGAGATCTGAAGCTGCATGACCGAAAAAAATCAGATTGCAAAATCAGATTGCCGAGGATATTGAAGCTAAGCATTTCTGGCTGCGGAACAAGTTTTGTTTCGCAGCTTTGTTTCGGGTGGTTTTTCCCGCTGGGCTTTCCAGGCACGCAAATGGTGCTGGAGATGGAGCCAGGGTTCAGTCGCAGCCTCAGAGCTGCGAAGGCTCCGGCGTTTCAAAATAAATGGGGGGTAGCCCCAAATCATCCATTGGTTGGGTGGATTTTCCATGGATTTTCCATGGATTTTCCATGGTTAATCATGGATTTTCCATGGTTAATCAATGGTTAATCATCCATTTTGGGGTACCAGTTATGGAAACCTCTAGCCTATATCATGACTCTGATCTTGAAAACCTGACAGCGGTTTCATGGCAAACTTGTCCATGCAAACTTTGGAGTTGAAAAGGTGTGACATAAGTTGCAAACAATGCTCCGGCTTACATTCAAAATGTGGCAATGGCCATACTGCCAAGTTCTCTCTGCCAATGCGGCAATGGCCAAACTTTAAATTCGGGTAAAGCACCTTTGAAATCACTGAAACCTGAAGCATACTCACAACCACTCAGTCTTGTAGCCTGGGTTCCCTCGCTGCCGTTCCGACTCCACTTCGGAAAGCGCTTCCTGGCAAATCTGAGGCTGTACTTTGAAATCGATGCTGTCCCTTTCGGCTGAAAATGGTGACTGAACTGGCTTATGTTTCATTTTGCCCATGCTGGACAGATCATTTGCTATGTGAAGTGCAGTGCCTAAAATAGCAGACATTCGTTTCCTTTGCATCACACTGTAGGCCTCATCGGACATCGACGCATAGAGACAATGCGGACCAGCATGAGCCTGAGTGCCATTTCTCCACAAGTAGGGTCTGCCTACGACCCCTCAATCCTGGCCCAAGCCAATGTATGCAATGAAATAGGGAAAAAGACTTCGGTAGTACACCGGAGAGGAAATCCTGTCAAGCCAGACAAGAGTGTGGCTTGTGGCGGGTGAATTGCACAACCAGAATAAGACCCTAGATGGCACACGCACTACAAAGACTTCCCCGTTCGGCACGCCGGGAGCCAGGCATCCTTCACTTCCTCACAGGTAGTCCGCTCAGTTGAGTGCATTTCGAAACCATATTGTGTACTTCCTGTAGTGCGATCAATCGCCTTCTTTTCATTTCCCAACTTTTTACAGGTGCAGCGGCAACCCTTGTCCTCCAGCTCGGCCTCCATCAAGCAAGCGTCGCTGCCAGCCTGCGTCCGGTGCCCTCTACTAGAGTGAAAAGTGACTGATACGTTGACTCTGTTGATGAGGAGCGACAAAACACAGCTCCAGCAGTTTGTGACTCACGGAATATGCAGCGCCTTCTGTACTTGTGACAACATCTCGCCAAACTGCGATCGCCTGCACTGCAGATAGCTTTATCCAACACAAAAAAAAACATGTTTGGGAGGTAGATACGTCATTCCTGTCGTATTGCTTTGGTTAAGTTAAATCTTGGGATGACTACATCCCTCTTGCTGTGTGGGTCGATCTTTTGTTAGTTGCCAGTTGTTCCAACTTGAAGATGGCAAGAAAAACGCAAAATAGTGAAAGAGCTGGTTGTCTCTCACTGCATTGTCTTTGATCTCAAGCCAAAGAGATGGTGGGTAGAAATTACAGATCAGGTGATGCAAATGTCCATCAAAGAACAGAAGACAACTGTCATTCTGACAAGTGCTTTGAGGTCATCCAATTGTCATCGAAATGGTCAGCGCCCACTCATCTGATGGCACCTGCGATCCACCATTTTTGCACATGCATCGTTCACTGAGCGCGAGAGACGCATAGAAGTGAGTGCATCTACCTGGCAGCTGACGAAATCCAAGCGATGCTAAGCTTACGCCAACCTTCAAATCCTGCCTCAAAGGCCCAAGTGATGCCTGCAGAGCACCTTAGCCATGCAAAAATTAGAAGCGCTTTCACAGATTTTCACAGTAAGTCAGATGTGAAGTGGGCTACTGGGGTTCCAGTCTCAGATGCTATGGTGAAGTGTCTGCCAAGACTGGCTCGAATCTGATCAATGTTTCATGTCTTCCAAATTATCTCAGGATTCACAAAGGCTTTTGATGGTGAAATGTGAAAGCCTGAGGAAGGTGAACACCATGAGCATCCTTCCACCATGAGCATCCTTCCACAAGTAGAGACAAGCAAGTGCACTTTGTTATACTTTGTTAGGGGTCTGAAAGCTTAAACTGTTGCTGTTTTCTTCGACCATGGGTCACCACTCAAGCTTTGACTGCTGCGTGTCAGAGGTACTTCGGTATGTCATCCATTTTGGGATTGTCCATTCTGAACCATCCATTTTGGGGTACCCCCATGACTATGGAAACCTCTGGATTGAAACCCATTTCTTATCTCCAGGGGCACGTCTCTACCCAACTGAGTCGCATGCAATGCACTGAGCAGCGTCACAAGCATTGCAAGGCCACAAAGCACTAGGAGCGCCTGCAAAAAAAAAGAGGACAACTGTGCTGGAATATAGGCAAACAGGCCACGCTTGCAATCTCACTTACCCTAACCTTATGCACAAGATGTTACTATTTCATACTATTTCATACATTTTCATACTATTTCATACTATTTCTACTTATATATGTATATATTGTATTATATAGGAGGTTGTTTTTCTTCAATTTGACCAAACTCGCCCTTGCATCTGGATTGTTTTGTTGATTTTTCGTTGCATGCATTTGCGTATTTTGAAGGCAAACCTGAGTTGGGGGGCATTTTTTCTTGACTGTTGTTGGGGTGCCTTTTTGCATGATCGTCGTCTCTATGATGAAAAATGTTGGTTGATGTTGGTTAGTTGAATTCAGAAATGCGTCAAACACTGCAAATTGTTTTACTATTGTTGGGTTTGACCTACTGCACTTCTCCCCTATTTGGATCCTGAGGTTTGGATGGCATTCTCACGCCACGAATGGTGAATCTGCTTTGTTTGTTTTCAAGAAAATGCCAATGTATTTCACTTAATCGAATGAAAAAGTTCAGGCTGTGCCCTGGAGAGATATCTGATGAAAAGGAAACAGAGCCTGCACATCAAACATAGATGACGTCGCAGAATAGACCTCAAGTTTCACCGCCATGGTGCCATGTGACGAAACTCGGTTCTTTGTGTGCTGCCAGCTCCCATGACAGTATGCAGCTGAATATCGATCTATGCTGACAAAATGGATTCTGCAAACAGAATACCTTTCTCTATGCAGTAGGTGCTTGACAAAGAGGTGAGTCCTTTGGCAACATAAGTATAAGATGGTATAAGTACCCGTACGTGGGATTGCGATGAACATACTCCTTTTTCGGGTGCGCCCTGCTGTTGATGGAACAGTTCTTTCACCTTTCGGATCTCACGTTCAAACCTCTTGAAGATACAAGCAAGAGTCTTCTTGTCAAGGTATCCGACCCAGCTGGCTAACGCAATGAGCAAGCCATAGGTGGGATCACAGCCTGGAACATACTAAAACAGCAGTAAATAGGATTTCAGAGTCAACAGCTGATCCCGCTGACTTGCGCAACTTGCGTTTGAATTCAACATGTAGAGTTTTGTCTGGTGTCACTCTTGAATCGTCATGGCTTGTCGCTTCTTCTTGAGTCTACTTGCCATGTTTCGTTGCAAAGTGAGGCCAGGGCATACCATCACCATGCAAACGACGCAGGAGTAGACCTCAATCGACTTCAGCGGGAAGCACGGAGATTCTGAAAGAACGGCCCTTGGCCCTTCTGTTCTTGAAGCGATTTTGTTTGATGAAAATCATTCCGTCTTTACACCTCCTGAAAAGCTTGCGACACCGTGCTGTGCATATCTGCCTTTTGTGCTCCGGCCTTCTTATTATGTTGCGCATCTTTAACAAGGACTAGTTCGCAAAGCGGTTTTGCGGTTTCCAACCCAAACCCTCACAAAATCAATGAAAATCACCAGATTCTAAGGTCTTCACGATGTAAGACACAAAAGCTCGCTGCACAGAGCTGCTGTAGCCTCGAAATCTGCATCTCAAAATGATCGCTGTGAGTCTCAAAAGCCTACAGAGTCTACAGCCACTGTAAAGGCTATGTTCGGCTGAGCTCACATGTTGGGCTAAGGATGCTAAGGTCTTGACCATGGCTGTAGCAGAGATGCTGAAGTTGAGGATCCGGGATGATGGGCTCAGGCCCAAACCTTCCCCAGCGATTCAACAATTCCACGATTCACGAGTCGGAGAGGATTAGCATTGATCTGCATCCCAGGATCCATGAAAGTCTTTGCTTGGAACCAGAATAGATTGAATAAGATATCCTGAAAGATAGAAGAGTAAAAAGTAAAAAGGACAAAGAAAATCCAGTAAAAATCGAAAAAAAATAGTTTGAAATTAAAACTGTTGCAGCAAATATAGTTCACCTGCGATTCGGGCATGTGTCGGTACAACCTGTGGACATGCAAAGGTTGGTCAAGAAAGCTATTGATATGGGCTCACTGCTGGGGTACTATGCTCCCTCAACAAATATTTGGCCAAATCCTGCAGATGCCCCAGAAATGCCAGAAATTTATACTGTACACCAAACAATACACCAAACAATTCCAACCCCAAGAGTTGCCTCAGGTAGAAGCAAATGCTCAAGACCTTGGATGCTGGCCGTTGCTCAGGTCACTTGTAGCTGAACACAGACCCTTCGCAAGAAAGGCAAGGTGAAAAGGTGAAGGTTGTGAGAGCGTATGATTCGGTATGATTGTATGATTGGTATCTCATGTATGTACGCCTTGCTTCTAATGATTTTGATGGAAGAATGGTTGAGAAAAGCCTGATTTTTCTCCCCACTGAGACCGAAATTGACAGAGTTGTACAGGCACATATTTGTCTGTTTAGATCAGGATGCGCAAACAACAAAGGAAGCAATTCCGATTTCTTTGAGAAGGGAAAGGCCAGCTGTAGGAGGAAAACACTGGCATTGAGCATTGCATGGCGACGAAATGAAGAAAGGCAGTATATTGCCAACAAACGCACTGCATCTTGGATTCTGACCAAACAAACTGCAATCACCACCCGCACCAGTGTCAAGTCATGATCTGGATGATCTGGCTCCAGCCTTCAGTGTGTGTTTGTGTGTGTGTGTGGCACGGGTTGCTCGATCGATGAACTCGCGCAAAACATCAGCTTGGAAGTCCGGAAGCAACTTGATGCAGCTACTAGTATTAAATGGTGGTCGCAGTTTATTCACTCAGATCTTGCTGAAGTTCATCTAATCTGTTATTTGGTTCAGGTTTGGACCAAAATTGATCAACAGAACGAAGACTTGTCTAGACTGAACTGCAACCATTGAGAGCCCAGGATTTCCATCAACCGCGGTCGTGCCCGTGCCCGCGGCGCCAGGTGCCCGGACGCGTCCATGAGGGACAACACCAGCTCCCAGTTACTCCAAGCCACGGCCCAACCGAGGCATGTGATGGTCGCTAAAAGGAAAAAACGCAGGAAGCCACGTAGGCCTCGGATGCTTGCCCAGTCGAAAAATGTGTTAACACGATTTCAAGAAAATCCAATATAATACAATACAAAATTAAAAATCTCCATAGGTTGATGGTTGATGTATGATTATGTTCCACAAATATTTCTATATATTGTAGATGCGTACAATGTATATGTCATATAGGTTGTAGGATAGTGTATCAAGCAAGAAAAACAATCAAACAACGCACCATCCAACTTGTGCTTTTTCACTGCAGCATGGTGCTGTTGACCACAGACTGGCAGCGCAAGCTAGCAATTGCTATCTGCTCGGAAAAGAAATTACTTTACTTCGTGTGATCCCCACCATGACATTTATACATGTTCTTACTGGCACATCTTCTGGCATTCTATCTGACATATCTTCTGACATTCTATTTGGCATTCTATCTGGCATAT
>Ga0126342_10010728_pt1 | contig 16403 bp, 18 predicted proteins | sample Cyp1metagenome_FD_92528 | JGI IMG/M metagenome (GOLD analysis project Ga0126342, IMG submission 92528) | Coral microbial communities from Lord Howe Island, Old Settlement Bay, Australia - Cyphastrea 1 metagenome | ecosystem: Host-associated > Invertebrates > Cnidaria > Coral ... | reverse complement strand
GCCGTATCGATACGGCGGGGCCTGGTAGATCCCATTTTTTAAATCGGCGGAGTTCACCATGAAGAAATGGTGATGGGCCATGGGGATTTTTCCACCTGAGTGAAGCATGAAAATGGTGATTTTGATGGTGAGTTAACATGAGTTAACCATGAAAACATGGTGATTCAACCATGAAACATGGTGAAACATGGTGATTTTACCATAAAACATAGTGAGTTAACCATGAAAACATTTGATTTAACCATGAGAAAAGGGGAGTTGATCGTGAAATAAGGGAAGTTCATCGTGAAAAATGGTGATTGCACCATGAACACTAGGACTTATCTACTGTAACGGACCATCAATAATGGGATTTGGCCCATCAGTACTAGGATTTCTTTGAAAACATGGGATTTAACCATGAAAACAGGGGAGTTTTTTTCATGAAAAATGGGGATTCACGTTCAAAATGTGGATTCAGCATCCGGAAATGGGGAGATTCTTAAGCTGAATTTGGACCAATGGGACAAAGCCAGGCAAGTGGTTGATTTTTGACGTGCTGAATTTGGGTTAGTTGAAGAACATCCGACTTGCCGTATTTGATTGATTTTGAGGTGTGTGTGACGTCGTGTGTTTTTTGTTATCCAAAAGATAGACAATCAGATTTCAGGCATTTTCCCACTGTCTTCAGCGGTATCCCCAATTGTAGCTGGTCACCAGTTTCATCGCTCCTTTTGTTGCTCGAATTCCATATTCTCGTTGGCTAACGAGCCGCAGTTGATCTGCGGAACCTTTACTACACTTCCAATTATATGTGGTAACGGTGGTAACATCCCAAATTCATCCCAATTATCTTACCCTTTGGCAATCAAACATGGCAATGGAAAATCCCCTATAGATATTTATAGCTGAGAAAATCATCGAACTATATAAGTGGGGGATTTTGAATTTTTGTCACCAAACATCTGCCGTCGCGTTGCTGACAAACCGTCACAGGCGGACACGGCCGTGATTTGGCTCCATCATCAAGGTGAGTCGGAGGCCGCCCGGTGCGCCGTAGCTGTGGCCAAGTTGGGCCCTGGTGAAAGGACTAAGGACGGCTAGGTTTTGTTTTTTTCAATGGAGCTGTCCAAAGTCATGGGGATAGCCCAAATTATCCTCCAAAATGAATTGTACTCAATCGGAACAGCAATGGTTTGGGGTAGCCATATTGTTGGATACCTCCAATAGTGACACAATGTAGCAACGATGTACAAAGTATTGATAGTAATTATATAGTAAGAATAATTGTCTTTGGTAATGATAGTCATGATGGTGGTAGTAGTGATACAGGAAGTCACACTAGTAACAGAAGTAATAGTAGTAGTTATATACAGCAATCACAATAACCATAGATTTTCAGGGTGGATCGTTTGGTAAACCAAAGAACTTTAGGATCTATGTGGAAACCACATGGTAGAATTGGGCACTGTTTGTTATTGGGTTGGGTCTGCGGCTTTGACAGAATGCCCCTGGGTCTTCTCGGAAGAATTGGGTGCCAATCACTAGTGGGGTTCTGGTGCAACAAGCATGAGCAACAAGGGTAAAGAAAGGCAAACTTGACTGCAGGGTTTATTCCATTTATAAGTGGGTGAACTAACTATGGTTATTAGCCACTTATACTAAGACTTGACTGCATTCGTGCTGCAACTTCAACATTTTGTTTCCCATACCATCTTTTTTTTGCCACACAAATCCCAGGTTTGGATGACGGGGACATCTGCACGAAACCCTTCCCTTTGGAAAATTCAGGTTTTTAATCGAGATTTCCCCGCCAGTCCATTGACCCTCCAAAAAACATATCATCTAATTGGTCGTTAGTTATAACCCATGATCTCCCGTGATGTCCCTATCTCTCTAGGTACCCGAGGTATGCCATATTTGGTGGATCATCCAACTTAACTTAGTAAGTGGTTAGTTAGTATAACAGTCATTATAAGTCTCCCGCCTAGGAGGCTTATTCCATTTCTAAAGCGGATAAACTAACTACAATTATCAACAACTTCCTACTTTGAATTACAAAGCTTGCAAAAAGTACTTCCCAGTACTACTTTGTACGACAAAGCTTGCACAAGGCACGTTCCAGTACTACTTTGTACTACAAAGCTTGCACAAAGTACTTCCCAGTACTACTTTGTACTACAAAGCTTGCACAAAGCACGTCCCAGTACTACTTTGTAATACAAAGCTTGCACAAACTACTTCCCAGTACTACTGTGTACTACAAAGCTTGCACAAGGCATGTTCCAGTACTACTTTGTACTACAAAGCTTGCACAAAGCACTTTCCAGTACTACTTTGTACTACAAAGCTTGCAGAAACTACTTCCCAGTACTACTTTGTACTACAAAGCTTGCAAAAAGTACTTCCCAGTACTACTTTGTACGACAAAGCTTGCACAAGGCACGTTCCAGTACTACTTTGTACTACAATGCTTGCACAAAGAACGTTCCAAGTACTACTTTGTACTAGAAAGCTTGCACAAAGTACTTCCCAGTACTACTTTGTACTACAAAGCTTGCACAAAGCACTTCCCAGTGCTACATTCTTTTACAAAGCTTGCGCAAAGCACTTCCCAGTACTACTGTGTACTACAAAGCTTGCACAAGGCATGTTCCAGTACTAGTTTGTACTACAAAGCTTGCACGAAGCACTTTCCAGTACTACTTTGTACTACAAAGCTTGCAAAAAGCCTCCCCAGTACTACATTGTACTACAAAGCTTGCACAAAGCACTTCCCAGAAGCTTTTATGCACAGCAAGCTTTCACACGCAACAAGCGTTTACACACAGAACACTTACACACAGTGCTTTTATACATGGCAAGCGTTTACACACACCGCAAGCTTTTTAAACAGAGAAGCTTTTACACACAGAGACGCTTTTACACACAACAAGCTTTCACACACAGCAAGCGTTTACACACAGAACACTTACACGCAGTGCTTTTACACATGGCAAGCGTTTACGCACACAGAAACTTTTACACAGAGACGCTTTTACACACAGAGAAGCTTTTACACACAGCAAGCTTTTACACACAAAATCTTTTACACACAGCAAGCTTTTACAAAAACAAGTTTTTACACAGAGAAGCTTTCTTGTACATAATCACAGCAGAAATTGCAGCTCCAACACCGGATCTCGACGCCAAAGCGAAAAAAAGACGATTTTGAAACACTTTTTAAAAGGACTTTAAAAGGAAATTTGCTAGCGCCAAAATTGAGAAAATCTGCAACCACTCCAATACGATTTATGATGTCCAGCTGCTAAAGAGAATAGTATTACGCATGCAGCCGCGGTGCCAAGCAACCCTGACGCAGCCATCACAATGCGTTTTGCAGCATCACGTCGCAAACCTGCACGTATTACGCACGTGGCAACATCAGATGACGACAATCATGCAGCCATTCCAATGCGATTTGCAACCACAGATTGAAGAAACGCATAGAACTACGCACACAGGAACAACCACTCGTTGCAGAACACAGAGGAGGAACCAAAACGACCGCAGCCGCACCCGCCGCACACAGGAGTTACCTTTCATCGCCGCCTGCAGCCACTTTACACGGAAAAATACAAGGTTTCGTGCTCCGGCTTCCTCCCCAAAACATAGCCCATGCAACATTCATGCAGCCATTCCAATGCGATCTGCAACCACAGATTCAAGAAACGCATAGAACTACGCACACAGGAACAGCCACTCGTTGCAGAACACAGAGGAAGAACCAAAACGACCGCCGCACCCGCCGCACACAGGAGGTACCTCTCATCGCCGCCTGTAGCCACTTTACACGGAAAAATGCAAGGTTTCGTGCTCCGGCTTCCTCCCCAAAACATAGCCCATGCAACATTCATGCAGCCATTCCAATGCGATCTGCAACCACAGATTCAAGAAACGCATGCAACTACGCACACAGGAACAACCACTCGTTGCAGAACAGAGAGGAGGAACCAAAACGACCGCAGCCGCACCCGCCGCACACAGTAGGTACCTTTCATCGCCGCCTGCAGCCACTTTACACGGAAAAATACAAGGTTTCGTGCTCCGGCTTCCTCCCCAACACAAGAGTCACCACTTCCCTTCGTCACCACTTCCCTTCGTCACCACTTCCCTTCCTCACCACTTCCCTTCATCACCATTTCCCTAGGTCACCACTGCCCTTCGTCACCACCCCTGTGTCATAGCCTCTTATTCTTTTGTGATGTGTTGTTATGTGATGTCAAGTCTCACACCGCCCTTCATCAATGTCAAGTCTCACAATTCTATTTGTCCGTAACACGGAAGTATTGCTTCCCAACTTCCTTTGATTAATTATGGTTATAACCCAGAGAACTTTGATGAAATCATATTTTCCATAGCCGGCCCATGGATGTTTATTCTCCCAACTATGGTAACTCAATAGGTTTTAACTTATAGCCCATTAAAAAAAACACATTTCTGAACTATGGTTATTACTGACTTTCTCCCTGGGATTCTGGCAAGGCCATGCAGCAGATGATGTTTGGAGATCTGGAGATCCCCAGTGCAGGGCGTGTGCGATGGCTGTGGCCCGGGACAGCAGTGGGGAGTTCAGCAGACCATCGTTGAGAGCCCAACAGCACAGAGAATTTCTCGTGTTTCATAGAAAACAAAAAACAAAACCCAGAGCAAATAAAAAACAAAACCAAAAAAAAACACACCACCAACAAAAAAACACAAAAAAAACAGAGGAACATCCAGGTTTTGCTTTTATTATTATTTATTTATTTTTTCTGGTGATTCTTCCTGTCGGGTTGTTTTTTGGTTATTTATTATTATATTTTTTTTTGCTAAAATCAATTTTCTCTGTTGAAACCGGGGTCTTAAATCTGGGGTTTCCTGAAATATTTTGGGGGTACCCCAATAGCTGGTTGATTTCATGGAAAATCCGATGAACATGGATGATTTGGGGGAACTGCCATGGATTGGAAACATATGTAGGGTTTCTCAAACATCAAAACAGGGGATCAATATGAGTTTGCCAAGGGTTTGTTAAACCCATGATTTTTTTCCAGGGCGAATCTCAAGGTGCTACCATTGGTGGGTCACCTTCGGGGGGTCCTATCCAAATCAGTGACTTGGACCTTTCCCATGGGTCTTTCCATGGGTTTTTCCATAGGATCTTCCCATCTTTCCATCGTTTTCCCATCAGAAAATGCCCCAAATCCAGATCTAGGCCGCGCGCGCCAATGCAGCCCAGCAGCATTCGGGGCCACTCGCTGGTCCTGCAGTGGTTCGACGTCAAGGTGACCGTGAAAAACACTGACCTTAGCGAATTCGATGGGGATTTCTATGCTTTGAATATTTTGAATGGGAATTTCATGTTTTTTTTTTAAGGGATGTTATAGGAATCAATTGGAATTTCATGGGATGATTCTAGGGGATTGGAATGATGGAAACTTCAAGCAATGTCGAGGTTTCAATGCATTGTTTCAATGGTAGATTTGAGAGGAACCCATGGTTTTACAATGTTTTACATTTAAAAAAAGGTGTTCCCTGTAGATATTGCCTTCAACAAAGTCCGGGAGTGACCAATTTTCAGCGCATGCTACGGGGGATGGTGTGCTCCCATCCGGTCTGGGGCCAGTTGTCCAATCCAAACGACTGATAGGAAAGAACAAAATTTCCCTCCTCAACAACCATTTTTGAGCTTCTTAAATAGCCATGGAAACTGGGCTATGCATGGCTATGCCCAATTTTAGTGTCCACCCTGGGTTGATCTTGGTCGAGTTTGAGCCAGGAGTATCCCATTTGCCGAAGAGTGCGTGGGGTTCCTGATCGACCGCGAAAGGATGAGGACAGATTTGGCACAGCTTCGGCTCTGGTGGTCGATCCCAGTGCATATCCTACAGGATCTAGGTGATCTTCAACTTGATGTTGGACGCGAATTATCCGTTTGACATCCTTGGAACTACGAAATTGTACGTGGTTCCTAAGCCTGGTGAGTATTTAAGTCCCTCAGTGGGATTATCCCATTTAGAAATGGGTGAACCATGGTTACTAAGCAGCAACTACCCTCTGGTAAACATACAAAAAGCTATTGAACATGGTTCATTACCAGAAGGTATATCCCAGTAAATCCCATTAGATCCTATTTTTGATTCCTATGAAGTTACAATTAAAAAACCCATGGAAAGTCACCAAAACATCGTTTTTTTGTATATGGGTTTGTCTGAAAATAGGGTATATTCCCAATGAAATAGCCATTTAAAAACGGGATAATGATCATTATATAACCATTGGGTTTAGGGGTACACAACATTTTCAGACAAACCCATATTGGAGGTTGTGAAACAAAATGCTGGGATGATGTGATACCCCAACAAAAAGATCGAAATGGTGAACTCAGGTCCAGGCCATCCCAAATAGAGGTTTATATATGGTGACTTTCCATGGTTTAATGGTTTAAGTCACCATAAAAACCCCATGGAAAGTCACCATAAAAACCACGGATTCCTGGGACCGCCACCACTGCAGGAGCCCGAGGACGTGCAGAGAGCCGTGCAGCGCATTGAGGCGATGGTCAAAGCTCTGGAGGCCCGAGTTCTCGGTGAAATGAGCTGGTTACCCTCTGGTAAACATACAAAAAGCTATGGAAAATGACCATTTTTAATGGGAAAACTCACTATAAATGGCCATTTCCAATAGCTACGTTAAAGTACCAGAGGGTAAAAATGATTACTGGGATATAATGGTGATTAATGGGATTTAATAGTGGTTAATAATGATAGTTAATGGTGATTACTGGGATTTAATAGTGGTTAATAATGATAGTTAATGGTGATTAATGGGATATAAGTATATATGCCATCTGGTTATGACTAACAGTTCGCCATGGAAAATCCCAACCATAAATGGAGGTTTCTAGCTGGGAACATCGAATCTATTTCGGCTATGGCTTCCATGGCTATGTTAAATAACCAGAGGGCAACGGATTATTTTCTGGTATATGAAGTAAGAATGAATGGAGATTAGTGGTATAATCATCATGGTCTTAATGGACATTGATGGGATAATGGTATATTAAAATTAAATGGTATTAATGATGTATAATGGTATAAAATGAATGGTATTATGTATAAATGCTATTAACACATATTAACATTCATGGAGATTGATGGTAGAATGGTCTATTTTCTAAGCTTAGAATAGGGAAAAGGTAACAATTATCAACCCAACTACATGAACATGATCCTGGTTGGTTGGTTATGCCATAGGGACTTATAATCCCTGGGTCATATTTCTTTTTGAAACATCACCCCCTTCGGTGGGAAACCTTGAAAAAAAGCACATAAATCCCTTGTTGATGAAATAAACATGAGGACTGTTCAAAACCCTTGTTGGGAGACCATTGATTCGGTGGATGATCATGATGGGCTTACATGGGGCTTTGCCAATCATGGGGCCTTGGCCTATCGGATGGCTTTATGGTGCATATATCTATATACCCTCTGGTTATGTTAGAAAGCTATTAAAAATGGCCATAGACATAGTGGATTTACTGTACCTATTCAACATGGTGTTTTTTCAGCAGGAAAGATGTGGGACAATGCGGGTATTTAATCACCACAACATGATCAAACATTGGGGACCAGCTCATCCGGTGCCAACGGCAGTCGTCCCCCGGAGAGTCAACATGGGCTGGGCTCGTTTGGAGAGTATCCCACACTCTTATGGTTAAGAAAAACCATGTTCTCAATGATTTTCTAGCCAGAAAACAAATATTATCCCCTTAGACACACCCAAGCAAATGTTGCCCATGGCATGACTTAAGCACTTAGCGGACTTGTTCCGCCAGCTCATCCTTCACAATTGACTCAAAGTTTTGAGTCCGGGGTACGTTTCTGAGAGTTTACGTAACCCAGGATGATTAGGCTTCAGAATTCATGAAATCACTTTTGTGGTAAACCCCAAATTGATTGGCCAGGGTTTGTTACTCTGGGGTTTACATGATCAGTTTTGGTGAGGCCCCCTATGTATAGCAAAAAACATGGTTTCCTGCAAATGTATGCAACTGTTCCTAACAAAATCAGCCCAATGATCCACCCAAAATAAAGTGGAACAGTTCACAAGCACCAGGTTTATATAATGGGTGATATCCCCAGTCAGAGAAATGGTGACTCTTCTATTGGCTATAATCCACAAGATATGACAACAAATGCATATCCACGGAACATTTTCATATTGGGATCTTTAAAGACCCGTGTTTAGTTCGTAGCCCTCTTCATCACAAAGATCCACAGGTGGAAGGTCTGCCACGGCATCGCATCTTGCTGGGTGGCTTTGGTATGGGAGGCGCTTTGGCTCTCAAGACGGTTCCTGGGCGAAGAAATTTTCAGTGCGGGAGAAGGGTTTGAAGCGGGGAAGACGGTGAAACCGGGTGAACAATGGTTGAGTTTGAGTTGATATCCTGAGTCGAGGGCGTACTGTGGATTTCTGGATTTCTATCTGCAAACATGCACGGAGAAGGGAGAAACCTTATGTTTTATCTTCTGGGAGGTGAAACCAGCAGTGATCACCATCATCGCACACAGCTTTGACAGCAAACATTTGCAGCAAAGTTTTACCTTTCTGGTGCAGCCTTTACTCCTCAAACGAGATCCATTTGGTGCCTGCTTTGTGCCCCAAACTCTCCAAAAAGTGCGCAACTCAGCATGGGAGCCTTGGGAGCCTTGGCCTTGGAGCCTCCACAGACCTCCCTTTTGCTCCGCTGCTGGATGGAGTGTAGCCACACATTGTTTCTTCTTTTTTTCCCCAAACATTGTGTCCACACTGCATTTACACACTGTCTCCACACTGAGGGGTTCTTACGGTAAGTGTAAAGGCCGGTGCTTGATCAGGTGCTCACTCTGTCTCGCGCCTTTTTCCTGTAAATTTCCGTATAAAGTTGCTCTTGTGAAATGTTGAAGTGCATTTCGACTGCGCAGGCTCGCACAAAGTGTGGTCCTAGGTTCTGGGAACAGCATTTTTCCTGTAAATTTCCGTATAAAGTTGCTCTTGTGAAATGTTGAAGTGCATTTCGACTGCGCAGGCTCGCACAAAGTCTGCGCCGCGGTTTTTGGGCGTGGCATTTTTCCTGGAAATTTCCGTATAAAGCGGGTCTTCTGAAATGTTGAAGTGCATTTCGACTGCGCAGGCTCGCACAAAATGTGTGTCCGCGTTCTGGACTCAATCTGGGGCACAACATTTTTCCTGTAAATTTCCGTATAAAGTGGCTCTTCTGAAATGTTGACATGCATTTCGATTGCGCAGGCTCGCGCAAAGTGTGGGTCCCGGTCTTGGGATCGGCCTTCCTCCTCAACGTCATCCTCCTCAACATCATCTTCCTCCTTCTCTACATCATCATCCCCCACCTTTTCATCCTCCACTTCATCTTCCGCATTAACACCCTCATCCTCATCCTCATCATCATCATCATCATCACCACCACCATCATCATCATTATCATTTTTCCTCCTCCTCCTCCTCATCATCATCATAATCATCATCATCATCATCATCATTGTCATTTTTCCTCCTCAACATCCTCCTCCTCCTCCTCCTTCTCTACATCATCATCCTCCACCTTGTCATCCTCCACTTCATCTTCCGCACTATCGTCATCATCATCATCATCATCATCATCATCATCATCATCATCATCATCATCATCATCGATACGACATCGACATCGACATCAGAATCATCATCATCATCACCACCACCACCACCATCATCATCATCATCATCATCATTTTTCCTCCTCCTCCTCATCATCATCATCGTCATCATCATCGTCATGATGATGCTCATTATCATCATCATCATCGTCGTCGTCGTCATTTTTTCTGCTTAACATCATCATCATCATCATCATCATCCTCCTTCCCCACATCATCATCCTCCACCTTATCATCCTCCACTTCATCTTCCGCACTGTCGTCCTCATCCTCACCACCATCAACATCAACATCAACATCACCATCATCATCATCATCATCATTATTATTATCATCATCATCACCATCACCATCATCATCACCATCATCATCATCATCATCATCATCATCAGCATCTTCGTCATCGTCATCGTCATCGTCTTCATCATCATCATCATCATCATCATCACCATCATCATCATCATCATCATCATCATCATCATCAATATCATCAACATCATCATCATCCTCATCATCATCATCATCATCATCAGCATCTTCGTCATCGTCATCGTCATCGTCATCGTCTTCATCATCATCACCATCATCATCATCAACAACATCATCAACATCATCCACATTATCGTACATTATCCTCCCATTCCCCCACGCTGTTTGGGGTCTCTTGCCGGGATATTTAGATGAGTAGACAAGTAGATGATTAGATATTCCCCTTGTAGCCTACAAATGTCAACTTTCAGCTGGCGATGACCATGAACACCCAAGGCTTTCCGGGTGCTCTTGGTCTTGGTGCCGCCGGCCCCGTGGGCCAAGTAGGCCAAGGCCGCGTACCACCTCGCCATGGCGAAGGGGACCAGGGAACCCAGTCCTCAAGGGATTCGAGGGCTTCGAGGGCTTCGAATGTTAACTCGGGAGACACAAAAAATGTGGAGGAAAGGACTTCGCAGGCCTAGCCGACTGTGCGAAGGATTGCAACACGAAAATCCCGGCTGCAGGTGTCCTTCATGCAACGATATAGGCAAATCATAGGAATCAGAATGCCAAATCATCGCCTCTGTTTTTTGCTAAAAGGACATCATTGCTGCAGCCTCGCTTCTTCCAGTGCCGCTTTGAACCTGTCTCATTGTAACCTTTTAAAGATGTGACATCATGAGATGTGCGGATGTTTGATGTCTTGTTTCATACTGAGTATTATCTGGAGACAGGTTTATTTGCGCCAGAAATCCAGGAGAGCACGGTACCAGTGTCTGTGCTGTCCTGGAGAATTGTCTAACCATTGCCACTGTGCCAGGAGGTTTTTTTGGTATCTTCCAAAAACTTCCACGTGCATGAAGTTATGAAGTTTCGTTTCAAGAAATAAAACAAAAGGCGTCTCATCAACTTTCTGCAAGGTATTCGCCTAACATTGTGCTCTACTGAAATCTCTTGGCCCTCCCGGCAGAATTGAAACTCCCAAGAGAAGGGTCTGTCCTGTGGTGGTCAAGGCTACCAGCCAATTGGCCTCGCTGTTTGAAGTCCGTGCTATGTACCACCTGGAGCTGACTGGATGTCCGCAAACAGGCTTAACATACATATGCACTCATATGCAGCCAAATCTGAAGTTTCACCATGTTTCACCGAAAGGCACCTTGCTCGATTTCTGCCCCAAGATCCAAGATATGTCAAAGGTGCCCTTGGGAGAGTTGTGCGCCTTGGGTCCGCCGCATTCCGACGGCCTGGCGCCCTGTTTGGGCATGGATCGGAAGCCTGAAAACAGGGGTGAACCCCCCATGAGACTTGCCAGATTTGGGGTGAATATGCAGTACCAGGCATTTTGATCATGGGGCTTTGACGTGTGATCCATACCCAAGTTAGTACAGCCTTCAGATATCTTCAGACTACGCGGTCCAAAAAGTGCCTATCGGTCAGGTGGCGTGGCAAGTGTCATAATGGGAAAGTGGATTTGTCTTAGGGAAACCTCCAAAATCCAGAGCTCGTAAAACATTATTTTCCCTCTATCATTGTCAATCATTGTCATAAAGTGGTTTCCATAAATGAGAAATCCACAAAATGGATGGTTTATAATGGAAAATCCATGAAAATCCTATAACAAATTGATGATTTAGGGGTACTAGGAAACATCCATATAGTCTTCTTTTTGCCGGTATACACCCATTTTCAGCCCCACACCATGGGTATCCATGGGCCGTAAATCTTTAGGTGCTTCAATCGAGGACGCCCTTCGCGGGAGGCCGCGCGCTGACCATCAACCGTTTTTGGTGAGGAAAAAAGCCGCAGACTTTTCAAAGGTTTCGACGTCTTTTTTTGTGACCACGAGAAAACTTTACGATCTTGGATTTTGTTTCCATGGTTGGGGGGAAAGGTTGCCAATCAAACAGTCAAGTCATGTCAGTCATATCAGTAGGGAATGGAGAGATTAGAGATGGAGAGAGTAGGGATGTGGAGAGATTAGAAATGAGAGTAGATCAGAGGTGGAGAGATTAGAGATGGAGAGAGTAGGGATGTGGAGAGATCAGAGATGGAGAGACTTGACTAGAGATGGAGAGAGTAGGGATGGAAATTAATTATAGATGGAGAGAGTAGGGATGTGCGCAGATTAGAGATGGAGAGAGGGGGGATGTGGAGAGATTAGAAATGGAGAGGGTAGGGATGTGAGAGAGAGTAGGGATGTGCAGAGATTGGAGATGGAGAGAATAGATATGTGAGAGAGTAGAGATGTCTGGGCATTGTCCAGATGCGAAGAGAGCAGAAAGGTGGAGTCGACGCAGTTGTAATGTGATTTGCAAGGCAGTGAGTGCAGATCGCAGTGGAACTGCTGAGTCAAGCTGATGTTTGGATGTTAGAAATCGCACGAAACCCAGTGTTTTCTCGTACAAAGTGGCTCCAGGCGTCGGTGGGGGGAACCTCGTCTGTGCGACGGGTGCGGTTTGCGTTCGTGGTCCCCATATTGTCAGCGCTGCACGGAGGTGATCTTTGAAAGATTTCATGCGCTGTGCCGTTGTGTTTGGTGATGCAGGCTTGCATTTTGCATTGGAATGGCTGCTTCCAACGCTTTGAGGGGTGATTTTTGGGTGTTCTAAATCGCACGAAACCATGTGTTTTCTATAGGCGGTCAGGCGGTCAGGCGGCGTTCCTACAGGCTCTCCCTTGTCTCTATAGATTCTTCCCTCTCTCGAAACTTCCGTCAGCCGGCTTGCCCGGGCTCTACTTGTATATATATGTATATATATATATTATATTGATGGCTGTCATGGATATCTCCCTTCAATCACCCCCAAAGGAATCCATGGTTTCGTATTTGATCTATCCATTTTTGGTTCCTTCTTTGGCACATCAAACATATTGGGGAGATGCGTGCAAACGTCGGTGTTCCTACGTCAGGCAATGCCAGTGAGCGGTTTCAAAAGCGTCGGCTGGTTAATGATCATGCATAAGGGTTGTACTACCTACATTACACTTGCGATTATCAATATCATCATACATCATCACAACATAACCATACATAATATATATATATGTTTAACCATTCATATAGTATTATATTTTTTATTCACCAACCATTCTCCTGCCCAACTTACTAAAATCGATTCTCTCCATTATAGAACCCTCCGACAAATCTTCCAAATTAAAAACCCTTACTATCATCGGGTTCTTCAACCCCCTGATTCTCTGTGCTCAAACGAATATCTCCTCTCCCGCTCCTATCCTGTTCTTCCCTCCTGCATTCCATCATCTATCCGTATCTCAGACTCCCGTATCAAATACCTTGGCCACATCATCAGACACCCTACATCTCCTGAATTCCATATCTGGGTATGGGTCAAAATTAGGTACCTCAATAATTGGATGGTTAGTACTAAACTAGACTAACATCTGTGGTCCCCTAGGTCTTCCATTTTGACCCACATCCATCTGTTTTAACAACTCACTGTCACTACGTACTATATCTTCTCCCTTTCGCAGAGGTGCTCCCAGAGCCCGGTGGCCCGAACTCTAGCCGAAACTGCCGGCTCCACCACCTCCGTCAGCCACCAATTCGGCTGGTCACCTGCTCCACCTTTTTTCCGCCACCAGTATGAAACAATGGTACACTACCACTAGATTCGTGAAAACCTTTTTCCAGTTTCTGAAAACCGAGGACTTTTTCGAAACTGAAGAAGTCCCCAAAATGAAATAGACAACCAGCCTTGGGTTTGTTGCTGACGTGTGGTAGCGCCACAACTGGGGCCACGGTGCCAGGCGTGATTTGCAGCGCTTGGTTGCCCTGTCAGGAGGTGGGAAGCGTTGTTGACCAAGCGAGATTTGCGGATTTTTCTGTGTGATGTTTTATTTATGAATTTTACATAATTTTACCATTTCTTCATGATTTTCTTGATATTTTTCAGGAATAAAAACAACTTGACATAAAAAAAAGGGTTTTCCCCACGGGGATTTACACCCAATTTCATCGCCCAAATCCTGGGGAATTTGGATTTTTTTCAAAAAATCAGAGCCATGTCCAGATGATTACCCTCTGGTAATTTATCCTCTGGTAAATTAGCAGTTCGACCCTGAAAATGATATAAAATGATCAATTTATAGTGGTTTCACTATGTTTCACTAGTCTTCCAACCCCGATGACTGGCAGGGTCTATGTGTTAATTTACCGAAGGGTAACAAAACTATGGAGCTACCGCATTCATAGAGTTGATTTACCAATTCAAAATGGTGATGTTCTATAGCTATGTTAGTTTACCAGAAGGTAAGCAAGTAACTTCGAGGACTATGAGTCATAGCTGTTCCAGAGTTAAAAAGTTCAAACAACTTACTCATGAAATAAGATGAAACGATTGCATCCTGTAAAGACCAGGGGACCCCCAATCATCCAAGGTCTTTCTATCAATAGCTTGGTTCCTTTGTGAAACAGTTGATATCAGTTGTCAGTTGATCAAAACATTCCCATCATCAGACCTTGTGGATGTTAGCTGAAATTCGTCCCTGCGGCTATCGTCAAAACTTGGTAAACAAATGCCCTGTTTTTGGAGGATTGTCATCTCCCCATTGCGGATTTAGATACCCTCTGGTAAACTAACGTAACTATGGAAAATCACCATTTTGAATGGGTAAATCCACTATAAATGGCCATTTCCAATAGCTATGTTAGTTTACCAGAGGGTACTCACTACGTTTGGATTCCCAACATGACAAGGCGACACCATGTGACTTGTCCATGGCACATGTGATCCCCTTTTCTCTTGGCGGGTGAAAATCCATGGGTCCATTTCCATCTTCGTGTATCGCTAAAATGCAGATTTGGGTGTTCTTTTCTAGGTGACATCCCATTTTGTTTGACTGTGGATTAACTCTCGTTAGATACAATTGTTGATTATATATATATAAATCATTGAATCCCAAATATACAAAACATACCCATTTAATTATGTTGTGTTCTTACAATTATATACAATATATATATATATATACACAATATGTATATAATATATATATATATATATATACACAATATGTATATAATATATATATACACAATATATATATATATATATATATATACAATATATATATATACATACGCGATATTAAACAATATAATCCCAATTTTATGTTGATGATTTTCTCCAGATTTCCTGGTGCATTCTCCATGTGAGTTTTGGCACTGCTTTCCGTGTCAGGAGTTGGAGGATCGGCTGCGGGAAGGCGGCATCACAACGGCCAGGGTGCCCAGGGCATTGAAATTTGTCGTCGTGGCGGTGAAGATATGGGGAGAATACGGGACATGTCGAGATTTGCTGGGATTTGATGGGATTGAATGGGGAATTTGATGGGGTTTAATGAGATTTACGTTTGCATTGGGATTTTGATTCATGTTGAGGATGCATAGCCCCGAGAATTGTGGGGGTTCCAGCCAAAAGAGTGATACATTGAGTAAAAAATTGCGTCTCCCCCAATCAACTGGGGTGTAGCAGAATCCGGGTTAGCATTACCCATGTCTCACCTTAACGACTTGAAATAAAGCTCACCAAATCTGCCATGGTCAAGTTATATGGGTGATTTTCCCCCCAGGGGTTGGGACCATCAATCCATTGTCGGTTTCAGCCATGATCCTAGCCTGGAGTCCCGTGTTTATTGTGAAGACGACGGGTATTCATCGTAACTTGACCATGGCATACGGTGAATGTTTGGGGAATGAAATGATCAGCGACATGCGGAGGTTTCCTGAAGGGGTACCCCCAGTATTCGTCCATTTTAGTAGGTTTTGCCCAGTATAAACCATCCATTTGGGGTACCTTCATTTATGGAAACACCCATATGAGTATATGAACGATCCAGATCCAGTTACATTTTTTCCATTGTGAAGTTCCAAAACATGGACTAAGGTCCCAAACATGGACTCTTACTATTTGCATGCCAAATGCCATGAAAACTATTACTATGTGTGGGCAATGTTTGGGACATGGAATTAACAACAATTGGATGTCCAAAGTTGAAAAAATATAGGACATAGGATGCAATTGGATGGGAGAAGCATCAAAAAAAAAATATAAATGCATCAAAAAAAAATATAAATGCATCAAAAAAAAAATAAATGCATCAAAAAAAAATAAATGACCATGAAGAAAGGAGGGAAGGAGGAAAGGAGGGAAGGAGGAAAGGAGGGAAGGAAGGAAGGAGGGAAGGAGGGAAGGAAGGAAGGAAGGAGGGAAG
>Ga0126342_10010727_pt1 | contig 16403 bp, 8 predicted proteins | sample Cyp1metagenome_FD_92528 | JGI IMG/M metagenome (GOLD analysis project Ga0126342, IMG submission 92528) | Coral microbial communities from Lord Howe Island, Old Settlement Bay, Australia - Cyphastrea 1 metagenome | ecosystem: Host-associated > Invertebrates > Cnidaria > Coral ... | reverse complement strand
TTAGACACATATTTTCTATAATTCAATATTCCCCCTTAAAATGCATTCAAATTGCGAATCGATGGACATACAGTCACCGACAGAATTATGGAAAAAAAATAATTATGGAAACAATAATTATGGGAAAAAAAAGGTTCGTAACTTTTCTATCATAGACAGGCGGCGCCTGTAAATTGAAAAGCTTTTTTTCCATAATTCTGTCGGTGACTGTAAGTTTTTCCTAATTGGCAACTTTTAAGTAATCAAATTGGTTTTCCCATTTTACTAATCGGTAACTTTCTGGTAATTTGTTACATAGCTATTGAACATGGCCATAGAAATAGTTGACTTACCCATTAAAAATTGTGATTTTCAATAGCTATGTTAGTTTGGAAAACTATCCTCTGCTCATGGTTAAGTAATCTAATTGGTGGTTGACCTACCCCCCTGAAACATATGAAAGTCAGTTGGGATTATTAATTATTCCCAATATATGGAAAAATAGAAAATGTTCCAAACCACCAACCAGTAATGGTTAAGTAATTTATACCAATGGTTGTTATTCACCAATATCAACCAATGGTTAAGTGATTCATACTTTGGAAACTCGAATGGAACGGAAAATCCTCGAAGTCAATGGAGGCTGGGAAAACTCATCGAACTAAATGGAGATCAATGGAGGTTTCTAGCTGGGGAAAAAAAGTGTCCAGCCATGTTGACACCGGCTATGACCAAGCTATGATCCAAGGCGAATTTCATCGCACTGTTCCATGTTCTAAGATAGAGAACTGCTGAAGGAAGACAAATTATAGCAGTTTCTTTATGGAAATGTTCAACTGTTCTAGAAAGATATTCACATAAGACTTGGATGCAAAGATCAGATTTTTTTTTTTATCTCTGATAAGATCGAACATGGCTAGCTGGAAAATCCGACATTGAATTATAGATGGTGTTCTCATATCCCATTTAAATGTCCATTAACACGGAATTGTCCATTGCCATGTTTGATTACCAACGGGATCCAAAGGGACTCCATCCGTCGTGCCGAAGAGCCAAAGATTGCAGTGCTCTGGAAAGGGTCAGAAATCCGTGTCAGCTGTCTCTATGATCAATTCAGAAACCAGAAATATCCACATGGTTTTGCATATTAAATATGCTACCCCTAATTCCAGTGGATAAAAAACTGATAAAAAACATTCACTTTCCTTGCTAAAATGTACTAACATATACTAATTGGTGGTTTCAACCCCTCTGAAAAATATTAAAGTCAGATTGGATCATCATCCCAACTATTGGGGAAAATAAAAAAATGTTCCAAACCACCAACCAGTAAGTGGAGGGTTTTAATTCCCCATTGTCAGACAACACCTCCAGCCCCAAAGCACTAACTCTGGCCTGGTGAACCCATAAGTAACTCCTCTGGGTGGAAAAAAATCAGTGCCCAATGCTGCTGATGTTTTACCCATGTCACAAAAAATGACGAGTTATAAAACAGTATAAAACAAGTATAAAACCAGATACCATCTGGTTATTTGACTTAGCCATGGAAAATCACCATTTTTAATATGTAAACCATCTATAAATGGGCCATGTTCCATGGCTATGTAACAAATAACCAGAGGGTAAACTCTGCAAAAGCGTACCAAGTCCAGCCATGTAAGACATTTGAAAACATTTTTCACCTGCGCAAAACAAACAGCCCTGACGTTGTCCCACTCCGCGCATCCGAGAGGCTGTGTGCTCACAGAGCGAAAGCGTTGGTGGATCCTAGATCTGGCACGTTACGGAAAAATGACGGGAAAGTCCCAAGAAAATTGATGATTGATATCTCATAGCATCCATGGTGCTGGTATATATGCTAACATGACTGATGGGATCCATGTTACCATATATAGCATACATGGATCCTATGGGTATGGTTAAAGGCTGGGAGAACTCCCAAAAGATGATGGTTAATATATGTTGATATATGTTAATATGGTTGAAATGTTGGGAAAAACAAAACAAAATGTTGGTTAATTAAATATGCGCTTAATCAATCGTCATGTTCCCCCCCTAAGATTGCCATTCTGAGGTATCCCCCAACAAATCAGACTCAGAAAGGCAATGCGGCGAAACACATGCGGTGGTGCTCCAGGTTGTTAGTTGGTTACAAATGTTGGGTTTATCGTACAAGGTGGTGCCCCTGTTTGATAGCTACGTCGGTTTATAACTCGAACAACCAGGACTTATCATATACATATACAATTATACATATACAATTATAGATATAATTGTATACATATACATACATATACATATATATATACACATATATATATATATAGTTAGTTAGTTAATTGGTTATAAACCAACTTAGCTATCTTGAAACCACCACATTGTAGATATCTCCAACAAGTTGGGGTGACATAGACCATGAGTCTGTGATTGTACCCCCGACCCATCCCCAAATGGGTGTGTTTTCCCCATGTTCAATCGCCTTACATCAGGAGCAAATCCCTTTTCTCAGACAAATCGATGGAAAGAAAACATACAGTAGATTTGGACTCAAGTGATACGAGTACCAATATCCCACTCTATCTTATCCCATTAGGTATCATTATACGTATATATATATATATATATATATGTATATACACACACATATATTATGTATATGTATATATATATATCATTTTGTGCGGTTTTGCGATAGATTTACAATACATGTTATCTATTTATCGTATGAAATGTGATCCCCTTGCCCCCAATATCAAACACACCAAGAAACCAGGCTTTAGTAGGGAAATCATAAATATTTGGACCCACAAATGGGGTGTGTTTAGGAATGGGATTATGTGTCTGGCTGAAATATAACAATTCACTAACATGAAAACAGCTGAAATACCCTCTGGTAAACTAACATAGCTATTGAAAATGGCCATTTATAGTGGATTTACCCAGTAAAAATGGTGATTTTCCATAGCTATATTAGTTTACCAGAGGGTAGTTACCTCTACTAACCATATATCTAACCATTATTCCAGTGGCATCACGACGGCTCGGTCGCAGCAAAAATCATCCAGATATATCTCCTGAACTGGTAAAGGGTATCATTGAGGGTATCATGTGAGCAGCGTTCAAGACACACAGACATTGTCCTTTTTTTTTTCTGGCTGACTAGTGAGATTTCCCCAGTTCATGGATTATGATCAGCCCCACGATATAAAGGGTAGCATAGTTCTCAAACTAATCGCCAACCGACCATCATTAATTAGTTATATATATATACACACACTTATATCCACATGTTTCGATGGTAAAAAATACATATTAACTGACTGTAAACATCAGCCAACTATCATTTTTCTACATATTTTATCCCAAGTATATCTCCAGCTATTAATGATGGTTAAAGCCCCAAAAAAAATGATGGTTAAACCTCATCAACCAATTGTATCATTTATTGTCGTCGTATTCGCCCACATCATGGTTATCCCCATATGTTGATGGTTTTGTTTTTCAGCCCACATCAAATTCCATGATGGTTATTAATAATCATTTCAACTATGGTTAAATGATGGTTATTAATATATGACGGTTTAATATATATATAGTTGATAGTATTACCAACTATAATCAACTATAATCAAATATCTCAAATCAACTATAATCAACTGTATCTCAAATTTGGATCTCAACATATCTCAACTATGTCTCCGTATTTTCATGGTTAACATCCCTACTATTGAGATATTAAAATTTAAAATCCCTATTAATGATGGTTGCGCAATCATCAACCAACAGCGCAGCTCATGTTTTCCTTTTGGGGGCCAGTCATCCCAACCCTCATCCAAGGCTTCCAAGGAGCTGAGCGGTCTTCCCCGATCCACCCGATCCAGTCGATTGACCTGCAGGGTGAAGTTGGGGGTTCTTGAAAGTTATCCTGCTCGAGTATTTTTAGATAACGAAATAACATGAAATAACTATGGAACACAATCACTTTCATGTGTTCTTAGATAGTAGGTAAATCATCAATCAATGGGCAAATGTCCATATCTATGTTAGTTTACTCGAGGGTATGAGAAACTTTGCTAATGTCCATCCAACATTAGACTTCAAACCAACTTTTAAGAGTTGTCTTAAGTGTCTTCACTATAGCCATAAGGTAACAACCCCCAGAAGTTAAGATACAACCATCCACTGATAATTGGCACTTTATCCCCAAACATTGGTGCAATCGGCTCTGAGGAAGGATATCTTTCAGGCTGTTACTCTTCGATCTTTTTGGCTTCGCTATGGATGATGGATTAAATCATTGGAGATTTTTGGATCCCCAAAACAATAGGTGTCAGTTGACAGATGCAAGTTGTTCTATTTCACCAGGTCTTCTGCGGGCTTTCTTTCATGAATATCACCTAAATCTGCATTTGGTATGAGGGGTACCTCCCCGTGTCCATTGTCAGTCTGTGCTAGTCAACAAAAAAAATGGCGTTGTTTTGCTGGTTCTGGTTCTAGTTATTTTTCCATTTATAGCAAACAACTAAAGGATCTGGTTGGTGGTTTTAAGCATCTTGAAAAATATGAGTTCGTCAATGGGAAGGATTATCCCATATATTATGGAAAATAAGAAATGTTCCAAACCACCAACCAGGGATTAAACTACCCCTCCAGTTGGTTGGGGATGTGTTAGTCATCATTCCTAAGGATGTTTTTTTTTGGATCCCCAGTACAGATTATGACAATCCAACATTTTTCTGGGGTAGTATAAACCCCCGAACTAATCATGAACCAATGGGTTTTGCACACTGCTCCAATGGTGGCTCATGCTTCGTCATGCTTTATCGATCACTGTCACGGCGAATCAAAAACGGTGAAGTCAATTCCTGGGTAAGTAAAACCTGGTCAGTATCGGGCCAAAAAAACGGCACCCAACAAACAATGCAAAAGCCCTGAAAAAAAATATGTTCATCCAGGATTGACATGATGATGCATGGGAAAATAATGGAACATATCTAAGAAACCATTGAACTGTCAGGCATGTCACCTTGCACAAGTGAAAAACAACTCCTTTGGGTCCCAGAGATTACCCTCTGGTAACACAGTCATGGACAATCAAGTTTCTATAAAAGCTAAACATTGCAATTCATCACTTACCCTCTGGTAAACGTTTACAGTTTGCTATTGAAAATGGTGATTTAGTTCGTGGATTTACCCAGCTACAAAATGGTGGATTTTTCCACAGATCCACGGACCCGCCCCCCGGGCTGCATGAGATCTTCACGTAGATTTCTAGACCCGACTGGCTGCAGCATGATTTTTAAATGATCATATTCCTCTCACTGAATGCCTAAATGATCTAAATGCAACATGGAAGCCCATCTTAAGTTCCATATCCAACAGGAAGATCTTCCAGAGCTCATGATTCTTGGGGCTGAAACCCGTGAAATCGAGGGGAAACATGGGCAGAACACCTCGGAACTCTCGCATTGGTGAAGATGTAGCGTCATTGGACACCCCTGGTGGAGTTAGCAGTTTACCTGGCCGAGGATGGTGGGTTTTCCAGCCATGCGACTGATGACCAGAGGGTAATCCCTTCCCCGGTTCATATGCAATTTTAATGTACAAGTATTGGATCTGTTCACGAATTGGGGTCTCATACAATGGGATTGTATGGGTGTGTCTGAAAATTCCGGGAAAACTCAAGAATCATGATGAAATTCACCATTCATAAGTTTCCAACAATTTTATATTGCAATTTGGGGTATCCTCCGTTTTCAGACAGACCCTATATATATACAAAAATAAGAAGATAAATAAATAAAATAATATACATATATATATATTACATACATACATTCCATTACAGTACATTGCATTACATTACATTACAATACAATGCATTACATTACAATTACATTATATTACATTACATTACATATGTTACATACATTACATACATTACATACATTACATACATTGCATGCAATACATACATTACATACATGACATACATTACATACATTACATGACATGACATTACATGACATTACCTGACATTACATGACATTAAATGACATTACATGACATTACATGACATTACATGACATTACATGACATTACATTACATACATACTTGCATTGCAATTGCATGGTATTGCATTGCATTGCATTACGCTACGTTCTTTTCATTGCATTGCATTGCATTACATTACATACATTCATACAGCCATGCTTTACATACATGCATTACATACATGCATTACATACATACATACATACATACATACATACATACATAACATTACATTACATTACATTACATTACATTACATTACATTACATTACAGTACATACATACATACATACATACATTACACTACAATAAAATACAAAACAATATAATACGATGCAATACAATACAATACATACAATGTGGTGCCCCCTCCATTTGTAAGTTGGTAAACAACATCTCATATCCACATTAACTATAGGTTATCAATAGTTATCATCTACCATAAGTCCTAGTTATAAACCAGCTACTATCTCTATAGAATTATAAACCAACTTAGCTATCTTGGAGGCATCACCTTTTAGCAACAAAGAACTGCAGAGATGGGAAGGTCGTGACCGATTTTTTAGTCGTGACCTCCGAATGAACACAACTTGAGACTTCGAGTCGAAAGCCAACGAATGAAGCGGAGTAGGAAAAACAGCGGAGTAGGAAAAACGACGTTGCACAAAGGACAAAAAGAAAGAGAGAAAGAGAGAGAGAGAGAGAGAAACCATCAGCCAGTCGCAAGACATGTAAGACATGTCAGGTTGGGGTTTAATGCACCTCGTTAGCTTCGATGGTGAATAATAATCCCTTGTAATATTTGAAGTAAAGTTTTTTCTTGGGACAGCCTCAGAGTGAAATTTCTGCGATTCGAATTGGATAGACTTAGATTTCCGCGATAGCCCCAGCCCCAACCACTTTCTCCAGCTAAATATTCAGTCAGACAAAGAGGTAGAATCACCCAGTTTCCCCAGCTAATGGCTTGTGGCCATGATTTTCCCGTAAGTCGGACCCGGTAAGGTACACAGACCTGCGCCAGTAAAGTCTTTGGCAGCAGAGAAGCCACTCCTCCGTTTTGGGGATCAGAGATGATCATTTGGTGAATTTCGACATCTCGGATCATCTTACCATATTTTACCCATGACCATTGCCATTTCCGGGATTTTCCGGACCTCAATTGGTGAATAGCCCCAACCGACGCTTGTAATGTACCTCTCCCGAAAAATGGCTACCATTCAGCGAGCTTTTACCCTCCGGAAAAATTTATCATGGCAATGGAACCATCCTAACTTTCAATGGGAAGACCATGGCATCAATGGATGGAAAAACCATACAAAAAAAAAAAACTGCGAAAACTGCGATGAGATATATCCCATAGGATCCATGGTGCTGGTATATATGCTAACATTTGGGGTATATTGATGGGATCCATGTTACCATATATAGCATATATGGATCCTATGGGAATTGAATACCGGAATACCCTCCGGTCATCAGCTCCGGCTAGCTGGAAAATCCCCTAATTTGTTAAGTTTCTAGCTGGAAAATCATCAAATTCAACGGGGAAAAAACGGGACCCAGTCTCGTGACTGATCACCGGAGGGCACCTCGGTTGATCGGATGCAGAAAAACGTGAACCCTCTGGTGATCTAACAGTTTGCCATGGTATAGATGACCATGTTCAATAGGTAAATCATCTACAAATCGGAAAAAAACATCGCAAATCATGACAGGGTAAACTCTCCAAAGAAATCCATATGCTATATGTGGTTTTCACATGTTTTCACAATACACAGACACTGGACATTAAAAGCCATATTACGGTTTCTACAGGGTGCTGTTTTTCAGTTGTAAGTTGGTTTCCTCCACGTTCACCACAGATATATCTACAATTTTCATCACAGAAATGATGGGAAACTTTACAGGAATGCCCTACCCATTTGATGGTAAAAACCATGGTTTCCGGTTAAGATTTTCCCCTAAACCAATCCATATATATATATATAACTATAATATACCCAACTATAAAACTATAATATATTATAATGATATATATATATATAATGTTAAAAGATATACAGTATTATAAAATAGTTATTATATATATTATATATATAATATTATATAATGTTATAAAATATAATAAAATAGTCATTATATATGTATATATATATATATATATTATTAGAACTCTAACATTATATAACTATTTAAACCAAACCATGTTTCATAAACCCAGTGGAGTTTTTGCAACGCCCCCTTCTCCTGGACGATGCAGCGCCGCTATCTCCTGGACTTTGGACGGTTACCCTTCGGTGACTTGGGATATCCCATATGCTCCATGGTGCTGGAATATTACCAGATATTCTAAGATCATGGGATATCCCTAGCTATATTAATCATCCCATATAAACCATGGGATCATATATCCCTTATATCTTGGTAAATTATCATATTTCACTAACCTGAATTAAGGCTCATTTGGGGATGATTCCCCTTACTAACCATGATTATAGTGAGGGAGAACAGTGAGGTCGTTATAATTTACCCAGAATATGAAATGGGATATTCATGGGATTTAATTCATCAAAAGAAAAATCAACTATTGGGTAATCAGACATAGCAATCGGAAATCCCGTATACATGGAGGCAAGCCATGCTTGATTCGGGGCAACAACAACCAAGAAAATCATGGTGGTTTACCAAAAAAAACATTCTCGATCTAGCCAAGACGTTCCTGGTAATCATTGTAATCTGGCCTTTTTACCATTTGCATGGTCACCATGTTTGACCAGAAATGTATTGGATAAACCATCTCCAGTTGGAGTCATATGTTGTTGATAAACAAAAATCCACGGTCGGATACCTAGTTTTGAGGAGTGAAATCCCTCTTTTATATATATAGTATCATATAGTTTGTTTTAAGCATTAGGGTGGTAAACCCAATAATCCACCATCCCATCAACTACCCCGCATTTTACATCAGCACAAAAAAAAATATAGCCAATAATAAACCTCTATTGGGGATGGCTTATTTTTGGCTTTACCACATTATAGAATGACAAAACATAAGTTAAATTGATCTATAGTCTATATAGTTCTATCTTAGCTCGAGCTGCAAAGAGTCCCAGCCATCCGCTGACCCTTTGGACTTTTTACCCGGAAAAAATGTCGAATATACCATGAAACATCAGGGATTCAAATCTCAAACATATATAAACATATTCAAACATGGTAATTCAATACATCAATCCTTGGGATTTACCTTCCTTCATTGATGTGGAAAACCCACCATGAATGCAAATCATGTTCCGAACAAGTTTTCAGGTTTTCCACAGCTTTCTTAGTTTACACCATGATTTACCTATCGAAATACGACCAGAATTCCTGGATCTCGGAACTTCATCCATGTTTCAGTTCGGTAAATCATCTTTATCAATGTTTATCATCTATAATCTATAAGTAGCTCCATGGTGCTGGAATATGAATCCCTACATAGAAACCCCAAATTCATCAACCAGTTTTGTAGGGATTCATATTCCAGCACCATGGTGAGCTAATCTGGGATCTATAAATTTATAGCTCATGTGTTTCATCATTTGTCCATTTCGCTTACCCTCTGGGAATTTAACATAGCTATAGAAAATCACCATGTTCAATGGGAAAATCCACTATAAATCACCATTTTCAATAGCTATTTTGACATAACCAGAGGGTAAGCTGTTTTCGTCACGTTGGACCCGCACCGAGCCCTCCGAACAAAATCGCCATTCGACCGATTGCGAGCGCCTGGAACCGGGAAAGTTGAACCGGAGCGCGCCGAGCCTGGTGACCTGCAGGTAATGGTGGATGGATGATTATTCTGAGATGTACCATCTGGTTATGACTAACATAGCCATGGTATAGATGGCCCATTTATGGATGATTTTCCCAGCTAGAAACCTCCATTTTTAAGTGATTTTCCATGGCTATGTTAAATAACCAGAGGGTAAAGGGATGGTTTATGCTGGTTAATGATGTTTAATGATGATTTAATAATGATGGTTAATTCATAAAGATGCATTTATGCTGGTTAATAAAATGGATGATGGTTTAATGATGGTCAGTAATGGTTCTTAAATTCAAAACTCTGGTAAACGTTTACAGTTGGCTATTGAAAATTGCCCATTTAGTTCGTTGATTTACCCATTGAAAATGGTGTTTGTTTTTTTTAATTGTTTTTTGTATGTTTACCAGAGGGTAAAATGGAAGATGGGGATAGTCATGGGATATCAGTGGGATAATATATACCCTCTGGATCATGGGATAAAAAGGGATATCATAGGAAAAGAATGGAATAATGGATGATTAATGATAATCACGGATTTACAGCATGGGGCCCCCAGTCGATAGGGTTCAGTTGTTTAAAAACAGTTGCTGAATGAAAAATGGTTTATGGTAGATATATATATATATATAACAAACTAGTTTTCATGGATGTTAATGGGGTGTATAAACCAACTTATAACTGGGGGGCACCATCCTGTAGGGGTAGCCTAATATTTTGGGACACCTCCATAGACAGTTTTAGATCAACACATGTAGATATTTAGAATATACATGAGATATATCATATATATAATATATATATATAATATGTAGTAGAAATACACAATACACATCTATGATCATATATAGAAATCGTCATACTATGTTATATAGTATCATAGGTATCATAAACATTCATAAACTAATAGTATCATAGGCTATATCGGAGAATCGTATATCGATGGTCAATCTTGGGAGTCCTCTGTTCCTCTCATAGCAAAAAAAACTGAAGAATTAAACTACCGATCGGTTCAAGTTTGGGGATACATATGTATATATATAATAGGTATAGCATATATAATATATCATAAATCATACTATGTTATGTAATATCATAATATATCATACTATGATATCACAATAACATGATCATGTTGATATTATATGATGTTATATAGTAGTTGAAAGCACCAACCAGTTGAACTGTCTCTGTGACAAGGTTACCATCCTGATCCCAAGTAATCCAGAGGTGCTAAGCCGCACTCTATGGCCTAGCACCAGTGTATGGATGTGTATGGTGTCCAATGTTCATGGAAATCCATAGAGTGTGGCTACAAAGGGGCCACATCCCCTAGCGAAGTTTGAACGGCTATTTGATTTGGCGCGTTGAAAATCTGAACCACATGACAGAAAAAATCTGAACCACACAGTTTCACCCATCATTTCGCCCATCATTTTCTCATGAAAAAAGTCGCAAGCTGCTTAAGTACCCCCAAATAAATAACACATATTTTCTCAAGTGTTGGACAATATTCATATTCAAAAATTTGATTAAGGGAAATCCACTTTTCCATACTTTCCCCCAGTATCAATATTTCATATTACCCAGTATCACATTTTGGATGATTATTCCCTGAATCATATTACCAGTATCCTTAAGGGAAACCCACTTTTCCCCAGTATCTTCATCGGACACTGCTCACGAAACCCCGACCTGGACCGTACCTGGCCGCTGGACAATTTAGGCCGGGTGGTGGTTTTGCAGTCATTGGATCATCGTCCCAAATACATAGTTAATTAATTAATATATATATATAGAAAGAGAGAGAGGGAGAGAGAGAGAGAGTGAAACCATCAAAAAATGCCGAACAGAGTTTCCAGGATGCTAGTTCAATGATGTTTTCCCCAGAGTTTTCAGGTGTCCAAGGCATTTTCGGCATCATTTTTTGAGGGTTGCACAAAAAATCTAATATGTTTTAAAAGAATCAAAGCCCCAACCAGCTGGTCAATGGGCCACTCAAGGCACAGAAAATGACTGCGGGCCATGTGGGGGATTCGAAATATGGATCTGAAAAAAGTGCGGTATGTACTATATATACCCAATTCCAAGGAATTATGATCATCTTATTCCATGTAAGTGGCCAATTCAAACATGAAACATGGTAGCTGCGTAGCTCATCAGGCCAGTCACCTTCCTTAGTTCGCTGGTCGAACTAAGGGATGGTTTTTCATCCCAGAAGTCAACCATGGCTTGAAAGATCAGGGGGTTCAAACAAGCACTGCATTAATTAGGTATCAGTATGAATTATGAATATCCATAAGTCCAATCATAATTCAGTATATGTAATATTATAGATATCCAATAATCCAATATGATGAATTTCTTATGAATTATCCGATCAATTATGAATATCTTCTTGATCTCTATAAAATCATAAGCCGCGAATGTTTTCAATTTTTGAAAAAATGTGTGACACCATGAACTGGGCTAATTTTGTAGGTTGGTAAATCTAAAGCAGTTATTGGAATGATTGTTGTATATTAGCGTGTTGCTTTCAACTAATTCTACATCTGCTTGAGATTTTCTTCCAGATGCCTTGCATCCATTAAATTGCACCTGCCATACAATGACGAACATATGGATTATTAATATAGATTAATATAGTATATGGGTTGTATATGGATTAACATATACATATATGATCTAATATATGGCTTATTAACAAACAGGTAATATACACACACACATTACCATCAAGACCTCCCCAACTTTTCACTCGCTTCCCCCAAATGCCTTGTGCCCCGCATCACCCTTGGGGTCCCTTCCTTGGGGTCTCCCAGGGGTCTCCCAGGGGTCCCCCGCGGCCTTGAGTTTGCCAATCTGAGATTTGTAACCTCAATCCATCACAATCCACCGGGGATGCCGAGACGGGCCGAGATGCCTAAATATCATTGCAACGGTAATCCCACGGTTGGTTCAAAAAACGGGATTCCCCGTGAAAAATGTACAATAAATGGTGCTGTACAATATAAAACGCTAGTACAATATATGTCATAATATACTTAAAGGGTAGTATTATGAAATATTGGAAGTACAATGAAATAATCTCGAAGATATAAAGGCTAGAAAAAAATCCCCAATCATGAACCAACAGGGGCGTCTCGCAGCCACTGCTCATATGACTCAGGGAATTCACATTCGGAAATCCCAGCCCCTTGGAAAGCCTGAAACGTCTTAGATCTAAGATCTCATTTTGTTGTGACGCAGTCATTCGCCTAGGCCTATAAGGTGAGAATCCCATGATAGCCAAGTTGACAAAAATAACTTTGTGAACTGCTGGGTTGATGAGGGGGATATGTCGAAAGCGTTCATGGGTTTATAAACCATCTTTTGCTGATGATGGAATTATGTTCCATTTATAGCGGGAAAAAAAACGAAAGGATTAGTTTCTAAATTCTTTTGCTGCTAAAGAATCCATGTGTTTTCCATAAAAACTAAAGGAATAGTTTCTCTACCTATCCAGTTGCTTGGGGATGAACCCTTCGGGTGAGCCCCGTGTGACTGAGACTCCAGGCAGTATTGACACACGTCGAAACCTGGGGCCAAGGCTTGAGAAAGTAGCCAGAGAAAGCTGAGGTTAAGCACTTCTGCAGAAAACCACTGCTAGTGAAGATTGTCTAGAAATATGGTGTAAGTTTAAATATGTTCTAATCCCACGGCCCTAATATCATCTAATATCAAAAACGTTTCAGAAATCATGGTTTACAATATTGGATTTACATGGATTTACGAATATATGAGACCATTTCGGGAGCTTTTAACATTTCGGGGATGGTGTTAATTAATTGGAAAATACATGGAAAATACCAGAAAAGAACAAAAAATGGGTGCCTTTTGATGCTTTTTGGTGGTCTAGCTAGCTGCTTCAAATTTTGAAGGAAATCCCCATATTTTCAGCTATGGACCAAAGCCCTGGTATCCTGCTAAACACCAGGTGTTCACCCAAACCATCCACAATGAATGGCTATTGAAAATGATGGTGCCACCCCCGGTCGGATGGTGCCCTTAAAGAAAAGTGCAATTTCTTTGATCCAATCAACTTGATTCAAATTCTGGGTAGCTTATTTTCGGACACATGCAAGTGCTTAAAGCCAGGGTCCCCATCGGCCCGTGCGTTCAAGTCACGGCATTTCTCCTACGCTTCCGCGCAGACTTCCCGGGGTATGGATCCGGCATGGAATTTTTGGCATGTCATGGGACAGGGAGAATCCCTGGACTGATCAGTATAGATGGGGGAAACATAGGGTGTCTATAATAGCAGTAATAATGCGAACACCGACAATCAATAACAACAAGACAATACTCATAAACAAATCACAATAACAATAGTAATCATGATATGTAACAATATATATATACAATATGTATAATATATACCATGTACCCCTTTCACGTTACAACTGATGAATTTTTGTTCACGTTACTGAGGCAGGGCAGTGCACGCACAAGCTCGCTCTCGAATGTCAAGGATCCGAGGTCATCAAAAAATGTTCCAACGGAACCGTGGAACATCTTACCATCTGGTTATGACTAACAGTTTGCCATGGAAAGATCCACCATTTTTAAGTTCGGTAAACCATCTATTTCTATGGGCCATCTATACCATGGCTATGTTAAATAGCCAGAGGGTAGATTCCTATTCAGGCTTCGGGGGCTATGTTTTTCTGGTGCATAGTTCAAAAAAAAGGAGGAAGTGATGTTTAGAGCAATGCCCAATAATGTCTATTTGGGCCCCCATGATTGGTTGTACTTAATATTTAGTACTAGAAGCCTCTGGTAATCAAACATGGCATTCTCGAAAATCCACCATTTAGATCCATTGAGTTCGTTAATTTTCCCAGCTATAAACATCTATAAAACTCCATGTTTAGGGAATTCCTAGCGTGTCATGTTTGAGACCGGAGGGCATCTCTCTTATGCATCCAGCAACCGCGCAGCCGCAGTCCGGACAGCTGTAATGGAGCTCATGGCGGTCGATGGTGTTGTGGCAATAGAAACATTCTCGGACATGGATATGACCTGGCTCAATGGGAATTTCAATTTCAGGATCCAATACATGGAGGTACGTAAACGTACCATAGTGTTGGCCATATGAATTGTGGGGATATTCCCTTCCTGAAAAATAGGCCAAAAATATATGGAATCGGTACCTCCAATAGAAAGGGCCATTGACCTGGCTGATTGGTAGATTCTGAGTATGGGAGTTAGCTGAGTATGGCATGGAGTGAAACTGAATCCGACTTGAAAAATGCTGGAAATGTCCTGGAAATGTCCTGGAAATGTCCTGAAAAACCCGAAAAAAATATGGTTTTGGTACCTGAGTACCTGAGTACCTGAGTGATGGCACCATTTCAGCCACTTTTCAAAGGGGAAAATGTGACGATGAACCAAACGGATCGGCGCTAGCCTTGTGGACAAAGCAACAGAATGACAACTAACGTGTACTAAAACTGGTTGGTGGTTGACTAACCTACCATTGGTTGGTAGTATACTGTTAATATATGGTTTATATTACTGTATATAATGGTTATTATTTGGTTAATGATGGTTATCTATATATCTGGTTGGTGGTGCAATGTGCCCATCTTGAAAAATGATGGACTTCGTCAATGGGAAGGATAACATCCCATATATGAAATGGAAAATAAAAAAAATGTTTGAAAGCAGCAACCAGATTATAATCCCCCATATATTGGGTAGTATAAATTACCAATATCTGGTAGTATAATAAACCACCAACCAGAAAATCATTGCTGGGTAACATGTCCTAAATTTCACCAATCCGGAGGCGTACAGAAAGTTCCACGGGTCTGCGAGAGTAAGACCCACAGGACCAGGAAGCCTAGAGATTCTGATACCATGTCTGTTTCAGATCTGTTTTGTGTTCGTTAAATGGGAAAACATGGGAAAACCCTTTACCCTCTGGTAATTTAACATAACTATGGAAAATCACCATTTATAGTGATTTTTCCCATTAAACATGGTGATTTTCAATAGCTATGTTAAATTACCAGAGGGTAGTCCTCCAGTGATTCATCAGAAAATTGTCCCAGATGTTTCGCTGATTGCGCCATTCGAAAAAAAGGCCGGGACAATCCAAAAAGGTCACACGAAAAGGTCACAGTCCGTCATGTCTTAGAGAACCATGTGTCTGCAAAACACATTACAGTAATGTTCATTTAACCAACGAAGCACTTATTTAAGTGATCTCAGATGAAGCATGATGAAACATATTAGTTATATATAATTATATGATACAAGTAGCCATTAACATCTCCATATATCAAAAAATATATATATATATATATATATATAATTATATATATGGTTGGTGGTTTTAACCATCTTGAAAAATATTAGTCAGTTGGGATTATTATTCCCAATATATGGAAAAATAAATAAATTACTTTGCTTCGAGTGATCCCCACCATGACATTTCAAAACAGCTTGTTGACACCACTTTTGTCTGAAGCTTTTGTCACGGGACTTTTGCCCAACTAACTATCCCAATCATTTGTT
>Ga0126342_10010726_pt1 | contig 16405 bp, 15 predicted proteins | sample Cyp1metagenome_FD_92528 | JGI IMG/M metagenome (GOLD analysis project Ga0126342, IMG submission 92528) | Coral microbial communities from Lord Howe Island, Old Settlement Bay, Australia - Cyphastrea 1 metagenome | ecosystem: Host-associated > Invertebrates > Cnidaria > Coral ... | reverse complement strand
TTCATATAGTTTCATATAGTTTCATATAGTTTCATATAGTTTCATATAGTTTCATATAGTTTCATATAGTTTCATATAGTTTCATATAGTTTCATATAGTTTCATATAGTTTCATATAGTTTCTACATGTTTCTACATGTTTCTACCCACAGTTCATCCATGCTCAGACTCATCACGGAATTAAATTCTGTGTTAACTGTTGGCTGCAATGAGATCGCAAATATGTGCTGCTGAGTCTCTTGCAGCGCGCTGCTGCTAGAAAATCAAGTCACAGCCAGCTGTCTTTGAGCGAAAAATGGCGATAGCAACATGCGACATAAGTTGACATAAGCTGGTAGAGTCTGGCAGAGGCCAGTGGTGCATCCAGTTCGACTGCTGACATCTGCTGCCATATATCCCGAGATATCCCGAGGCCTCAGTAACGCTGAGTGCGCGACCAATGCTGCCTTCAAGACTTCTTCAGCCTTGGGCCGCCCTTGCCTGCAGTGAAACACGGCTGATTTCATCATCATACTGTGTCATACAGTATAAGACAGTCTAGCATAGTCTAGCAGTCTAGCCAACAACCAACAACAACCAAAAACAACCAACAACAACCATCCCTAACCATCCAACCATCCCAACATCCAGTTTTGCTTCCACCTGCCAGAGAGGATGGCGTCCAGCATGGCTTTGTCCATGACCACATCGAAGCGTTCCGCCCAGTCGGTTACGGGTAACTGGGCAGCATCCAGGGCCTCGAAGTGGAAGGCTTCCTCCTGGAAGGCTGAAAGCCAAAAGGAAGCCATATTATCTCTTTGTGTGTGTGTGTTACATATTTGTTCAATATTCTGTACATATATATATATTATATTATATATATTCAAATCATATGATATGTGTGCAACTGTGTTTATGTATAACATGTGAGAGAGAGAGAGAGGAAAAGAAGGAATAGAAATTACTCATCTATTCGTTTGTTTTGCTCACGTTTATATGTTAAACGTGTACTGAGTGTACTGTATCTATCTTAGATTTCATAAGCAAAACGCAAGCAATAGGCCAATAGGCAATACATGCAAAATAGATCATGGAGATTTGACCTTAACCTTGGGGGCCCTGCCAACTCAGCCATTTCAAGGCTTCAGCCAGCCTTATCCTTGTATTTTTCACTCAAAGCTTCTATCAGCTCGGCCTCAGCCACGAAATTGGGGCTCCTCAGTTCCTTGAAACCTGGTTCAGTTGACTATAGAGCAACAATCAACCCAAAAAAAATCGCACTTTTTCCTGTTTTGTATAGCACACCTATTCTGGAGGCCAATGGCCGCTCAATAGCTGCAGCCAAATGGAGATGGCTCTTTTTGCAGGCAAGCGGCACATTGATCAACCTGACTGGTCGAACCGACTGCGACATTGAGACTTTGCTGAACCAGTGTGCCCAAGCAGCAGCCAATTGAGTGCAGGACGCACACTATACTTGAAGCCAGACCTAAGGAGCAAATGACGGGACAAGCCATGCATTCTCGCAGCACCTGGTGCACCTCCAAAACAAACTATAGGAAACCGCCACCTATGTCACACTATGCCGTACTGTGCCCTTCTTTTCCACTGAGGGCATCTTGCCTTCACTGGAGTCAAGCCTTTCTCCGGCCTAGTCACTGTCAAGATCCAGGCAAACGCCTGCAGGCTTTGCGAGAGGCACCCGAAAAACGGAGCCGGGCGCTACAGCCCTGGACGAAGGTTCACTGGCTTGGGAACACGAAGCTTCCGTGTCCAGCCATTGTGCGGTGATTGTTCCATAGGGGGCATCATTCACTTCTTCCTTCAGCTCATCTTTCAATTCATCCTTCAATTCATCCTTCAACTCATCCTTTAATTCATCTTTCATCTCATCCTTTGCCTCACAAGCTTTGCAAGGGCCACTGCCATGACTGCCATGACTCTCCGAGGGTTCCTCCTTGGGGGGAATTAGCACGCCCAGGCGCCTGAAGTGCTCCTGCAGCAGCAGAGCTGCATCCTCTGCATCGTTACGGTCCACCACAAAGGGCTGCAACCATCGTGGGAGTTGGCTTGCCTTCCTCCAGCCGGGGCTGAACAAAGGAAGCACGACTTTCAGGGTTTACTCGTCCCCAAAAAAACATAAGAATTGCTAGTTGCCAACCACACAGCCCAAAATCTATGAATCCGGAGTTGACCTGGTCTGAACTGAAACAGGAGCTGGATGTAGATCAAGAAGTTCAAAGAAGGTCAGAATGGACACCAAAACTGGCGATCCACAAGAAATATCGAGCTGCCAAACTGCTCATACGTACTGCTAAATCACCCACAAAAGTACCCGCAATTGTGTTACACTATATACATTGCTATAAGCATTTGTCAATTTCTCCTTAACTAGTTCAAGCATCCCCAGCTCCGACCATCGACTATCCAGCAGCACAAGCGCCCCAAAGTCACCAGGGTGTCGTATGCACCGTCCCAGGGCCTGAGCAACGGCATGCAATGCCTTGGATTCGTACCATGCATCGCCCGACACGTGCCCCACCCCACGCGCCAGCCAGAAGTCATTGCAGAGACGTTTCTGCGCCAGTCGTTCTTCGGTCAAATTGGGAAAAGGAATGCCAATACACACAACTCCCCGCGCGAAATCGTCATCGAAGGACACGCCCTCACTCATTCTTCCTCGATAGACTGCCAGCAAAGCAGCTTGCCCACTTTGCTGCACAGCTTGCTCGTAGCGCTCCTTGGCCGCTTCATAGACGCGTGCCACGGTGGCACCATTCTGACACATCGGAGGGGGTTCAACCACAATGGTTCCCTTGGCAGCTCGGAGGTCATCCATGATGCTGCGTCCTCAACAGGCACCAGGGACCTCTGTCCGCAAGGCTAAGGAACGGACTGGTAAAAAAAGATTAAAAAAGGACAAAGGGAGAGGCATATGATTGTACAAAGCCAAATCTTCCGGTTGCCGAGTCCTACAATGAAATTTAAACTTAAGGAAACGAAACGTTGTGAGGACTTTTGAGGATCTAAGGAATGTGCGAATGTGCGACGCACCCATGCTCAACTGTTGGTCATGATTTTGCCAACCCTGAACCTGCAATGGTTGCTTCTGGTGCTTCGTCGGGAACCCGCTCCACAGCCCCACGATATCTTCGCTTCGTTCCCGCACTGCGATTCTTGCCACCTTTTCCTTTCCCTTTTCTGCGGGGTTCGCAGGACAATAGCTGGCCATCATCCTCTGTCTTCTGCCAGGCCTCCAGACACCGTTCCAGCAAATCATAGGAGGGAAGGAAGATAAGAATCCCAGCTGGAATGGCCTGCACGATCTTCAACAAAGCATGGCCAATGGAAAGCAAAAATGGCAAGCGTTTCCAAGCATGAAAAGTGCACTCAAGTTTTGAACTCGCGCTGGGAGATTGTTGAGGTACTGTGACCACTCTCAGGGACTCTTGTCCAACAACATGATTTGCTGCAACCGGCGTTAATGTTCTGGACTGAAAGGTTGGGCCCAGTTCTGCAATGGTGGTTGGCAAGGGTGACAAGGTTCCAGACATCAACACAAAGGCGTGCAGCTCATTATCCAACTTTGCCAGTGTTCCCTCAGCACTCATCAGCCACAAGTGCAAATGTGCTTGTTGACCTTGACCTCCCGGATGCGCACGTGCCACATACAACTCGGGGCGCCGCACTGCTGCTGCCAATTGGCCGAAGAGGGTAGCAGCCAACTCCAACTGGGAAGAGAAGGAGCCACTGAGGCCTCGACCAACCAGCTCCCGCAGCAGCGATTCCGCACGTGGCATGCCAGGCACGTTGCCTTCAGCTGAGCGCGTTCCACAGGATGGCACCACACGCAGCATGGGCTCGGAGTCCAGCTTTAGAATGCGGAAAAGTGCCTCTACCCTCCGATGCTCAGGCAGATGGGGCGCATAGGTCGTGGGCTCCCGGATGTCGCTCAAGAAGTTGCAAATGCGCTGCAATAAGGCTCCGAGAGGCCGCACGGCGTGCAGAAACCCGCCGGACCTCTTGGCACTGGATTTGGCATCTTGCGGCAAGGAGTTCGAAACTTCGGAGACTGTAGCTGGCACAAAAAAACCTCCCAGCTCTTCAACTTGAATAGACCTCCTGGGGGCAGGTGCCACTGCATGGACTGTTTGCATTGGCCCCTCTTCGCCCAGAAGTCGTTTCACGGCCGAGAGGGCTGCTTTTAGCTGATCTAAGGTCAATTCAGCCGAACCTGCATCTCGACAAACGCTCTCCACATTGTGGGCCTCATCCAGAATGACAATACGGCCAGTGAGATCTGCACAGCTAAGGCCCGCTGCTTGGCGGACAGAAGGATCTAGTACATAACTGTAGGGGCAAAACACCAGCTCAGCATGTCGTGCCAAGGAATGGGCCAAATAATATGGGCACGAGTTGCTAGCCATGGCAAACTGGGCGGCATCTTCGATATCCCATAGCTCCCCACGCAGCTTGTTGGCAGCCAGCTCGGGGAGATCTGATGACAACAGCCCAGAATGAAACTGGCAGCTCTTCTGCTGTCGTGCTTGACGGCACGCTTGCCGGATCTGCCCATCGTTGTCGGCAGATTGAAGGACTGCGGGGTTCACACAGAGCCCCGCCTCCCTAGAACCAAGGACGGCCACCACAGGACGATAAGGCGTCCTTCTCAATTCCTTCATGGCCTCTCAATCACATCACATCGTACACAAAAACATAAACATCTTTTCCATCTCCCCTACGTTGGTGGTTCTGGCACAATTGAATTGTTCCCAAGGTCATCCAGTGGTGGATTCACCCGGCCTGACGCACCTGCGCATGGGTCCTTGTGGCATACATGATCTGTGGGGCTGCTCCAGCCTTTGCCATGCGATGCCGCTGCCACGCAAGAGCTGCACACAGCACCGCTGCAGTCTTGCCAGTGCCAGTGGGGCTTTCTAGGACCGCATGCTTGCCTCAAGCAGCAATTGAAATTTGCCTATCCATGGCAACCACATAACCCGTGGACCAACATCAGTAGATGTGAAATCCAAACTGCAAGACTCTCCAAGAATAGAACATCATAAGTCGGAGGCACAAAAGTAACGACATGATTTCTGGTGACACCAAAAACACCTCCACACGAACCAACAAAATCGAAACATATTGAAACCACCCCAAACCTAAGCGATTTCATCTCCATCCCTGTGTCAGGCCCAACCCGCTTTTCTGCAGTCTACAGTTTCTCCAGCTGTTGAGGCTTGGAAAATAGCAAGCCGTAACAAAATTGCAAAATTCTGCTGCCCAGTTGCCCAGGCTCAAGGCTTCCAAGACACTCTTCATCACCGCCTTTTGAGGCTCCAATGGCTGGGCAAAGGGAAAGAAGACCTCCACGCCACCAACTTCAAAGCGGCACCGGACGTGTTGTTCGATCATAGGACACGGGTGACCACTGATGATCCCAGGACCACTGATGCAGCCGAAGCCTTGAGTGATCGATAGTTCTTGGAGCCGCTCGGCCAAAACATCCACGGGCGTCTTTTGGGCTCGATCTGCGCGAGGGATGAATGAACTCCCAGTGCTGGCAGTGGGAGCTGTTTGTTGGACATCATGGTCACGATGTCCTGGATGGAAGGCATCTGAGCGCGGTCGCTTGGCACTGGAATCTTCAGGATTTGCAGCTGACTGTCCCAGCTGCTCCTGGCAAGCAACATCCTCTGGGCAAAATCCAGAAACACATGGCAGGGATGACCAAGTTGGTCAGCAGACTCTTACCAAAGCGTTGACGAATTTTCAGTTTTCATAGTTTTCATGACCTTCCTAGGGGTTGCAAGTGCTTCAATTCAGCAACCGTTGGAGCCATTTCCCCAGCTCCTCAGCACGAAGCGCTGCTGCTAACAGGTCCTGGTCATCCAAGTCATCGAAAAAGCCACCGGGACAAGGCTCAAACTCCAGCGCTTGATCCACCTCGTCCATCTCCCATGGCCACGCCACACCAAGATCCCGCAAGATAAAGCGCGACTAAACTACTTAGGGATCTTTTTGAAGGGTTGATCTAAGGGGACACTGATGGACATTTTAGAGGATACCTATGTAATACAAATTTAATGTCCGAAATGTTTGTTTTTGTTTTAATTTACCATCCAAGTGCAAACGTGTGGTGATGTGTGGTGCAAATTTTCCGTGGGAAAGGCCAGCTTTGCAACTAAATCTAGAATTGGTCTTCGCTGTGACCCTCCACGGCATACTGCTAAGTTCTGCTGGAAACAATGAAAACACCCATGGCGACCTGTAGTCCAGTCCGAAAGCAGCTCCTCACTTGATCATTAAACACATGGCAGCTGCCACACTCAACTCAAAATTGACTTATATATAACAGTATATATGTCTATCCGTCTGTCCATCTATCTATCTATCTGTCTATCTATCTATCTATCCGTCTGTCTGTCTGTCTGTCTGTCCATCTATCTGTCTGTCTGTCTGTCAACCTGTCTATCTGTCAACCTGTCTATCTGTCTATCCTTCTATCTGTCTATCTGTCTATCTGTCTATCTGTCTATCTGTCTATCTATCTGTCTATCTGTCTATCTATCTATCTATCTATCTATAGCTTATGAACGAAAAGAGAAATAACCAAAGGAGAAAAGGACATAAAGCGCTGGTCGGTGAGACTAGATCAAAAAGTGGCCCAGACCCGGACCTTCAGATACCATCTGCTCAGGTATCAGGCTGGTGCCTGAGATGCAACGGCTCGTTCAACCGCAGGATGCCATTGGAAGCATGATGGACACACAGCAAAATGTCCAGTTGAATTTCAGTAGCGATATGACATGTTCCCAAAATGTTTCTCCCTATCTACGTGTGTCTTAATATTCATAAGATCTATATCATATTCACCTAAACCGCAACATGGTCACCAACCATCCACCAACCATCCAGCCTGACCCAGGGTTACCCCAGTTGTCTGAGCACAGGGCCACAGCCCAACATCAGGACTTCAGACTCGGCTGACAGCCAAGGAGTCAAGGTCTCCTGATGGCCCCAGTGTTTCCACTAGGAACAACATCAAACAAGGCACTAAAATCATCCACAAAATCTGGTTTATACACATAATAATATACATTTATCTATATAATATAAGTATTTCTTTGTTTATAGATATCTATAGTTATTTACATATTTATAATTTATATGTGCATACATATTCTTATTCTGTCTTCCAGCTATATTACACTACATAAATCGTATCATAAAATATGCTATATGACTAGTATGATATGTAGACCGCCTTGCCCTTCTGATCGGATACCGCGCAAAATCCATCGCACCAGCTGCGTCCTTCAGCTGCTCCCATTTCAAATACCTCACATGGCTGTGGCTAGAAAAATCGCCATTTGCAGATCAGGAGCATGGTAAACCCAATGACAGACCAGCCACAATTTACGAGAAATGGGTGGCTATTGTATACATACTTTATAATTATATGAAAAAATTGGAGGGTTCTTTTTGGCTGTACCTCATTAGCCAATAAGGTTTGTCAAGCCATGTTTGAACACCGCAAAGGAAATCGCTTGCCCTCTCAGGATTTGACCAGTCAAACCTCAGCTTGTGGCACGTGAAAAGGTGGCACCAACTACCAGCTATGCAGAACAGTGCGACCCAGCCACGGTTCAGTGGACTTCTCCTTGTAGCGCAAGGTCCAGTAAGTGGCATCTCCATACTCCAACCTGTCGTGACACCCCTCACGATGACTTCACTCGATGTCTGTGAACAATATCATCCAACCAGAGAAGCCATGAAGTTTTAAGGCTTCGCAATCTCCATTCCAGCACCAAACTTTCAAACGCAGTCCAAGCAAAACTGAGTGGCTGGCGGTGGCGGCTCCTTCACCTCTTGAAATCGTGAGGCATCGACTCCTGAATTTCGAACACATCGGAGATGGGTCAAGATGACAAAATGTAAGATGCAAGCCATGAAATGATCACATTAGAATAAATGGACTGGTCATTGAGTCTTTATCAGCATCCAACTTATCCAATTTGGGCAATCTGAGGCTGGAACCTGCCATCGAGGATGCAGCTGTAGAGTCTACAAATGGTACATTGCCCAGTCTTCACAGTTGTGTCTTAGTTGTAACAGCTAGAGGGTTGGGTAACCTGGCGGTAACCTGGCGGTTAAGGTTGATCGGTTGATCCATCCTTATGGATCCTGCCGAGACCTCCATCCACAAAAACCTCTGGTGCTGCGGGAAAACGTTCCTTATTTGCTCTAGATGAAGTGCAGATGGCAAGATCACAATGAGAATACAATTCTGTTTTTCAAAAGTATCCAATCAGAATCTTGAGCCACTGTAGGAGGTTGGAATTGTCTTACAAATTCCACACTCAAAACTCCAAGCCTACAATCTGTATCATCTACCCTGGCTTGGAAACTAATTTCAAGCATCAATTCCATCAGTCATAGAAGCAGGACACCTTCCCGATTTTCAGCGTGAAAATCACCCTTCAAGGCTTCATGATCCACGTTGTGTGAGGTGGCGGCAATCTCCATGGTGACTTTCCCTGGTTCACAGCCCTTTTTGCCGGCTCAAAGTCCAAGTTCAAGGGCCTTCTGCGCTTTCTTGGCTTCATCAGCCTTCTTATCCTCGGCAAATATCTGCCAACATCATCACCCTTTGCAGGGATCTGCAACACTTCATTCAGGTTATGTTTCAGGTGATGCCTCAGGCGATGTTTCAGGGGGTGTTTCATTCAACAAGAAAGAACCGGAGATTCACGACCTTCCTGAAACAGCCAGAGTGACCACATGCACTCATCAATGATATTCCGATATACCGATAGACCCATAATTAAGATTCATGAAGCAATGAAGAACATTCTCTGCAGATACGTCACGGGCACCGCTGGTCGAGGACGGTCCTGCAGAGTGGCCAACTTACTTTGGTGGGCCCCCAATGGTGCACTGCTGGCAATTCTTCGGGAATCCAAATCCAACATGAAAAAATATGGAGAAAAAAAAACAGCGACAAGATAGAGACGTTTGGCCCCAAAGATCGGAATTTTCCATTGCAACCTGGCAACCTACATCCTAGTTTGCCAGAAAATTGATTGCTTCAGACTCCACTGAACACTACTGAACACCTGGTCCCAAAAGGTTTTCCGCCCATGCCTTCATGGGATCTTCTGCGTACCACTCCTCCGCTCCTCCACTTTCAGAACCTGCCAAGGGCGCTGCATGAAGGCAAGGCACTGCAAAGTGGGCCCTTCTTCCAACAAGATCCAACAAGTCAAACGGTCACCTCCCCTGCGGTCAAGCAGCCGAGTTTCTCAGGACATTGCGGCACTTTGTGATTGCTCTTGTCCCATCCAAAAGAGCACATGGTGTTGCAAACTTCAATGCCTCAGGAATCCGCAAAGCTGGCAAGCTCGCCAAAAAAATCTTCCAGTTCACAGCAAAGCCTCCAAACACGCATGGCCCGCATGGCTGCATGGTTCTAAGTGCAAGCATGCAACATTTGTCGCCCCGATACGCAAAGTGATCCTGACCTCGATGTAGGGACGCTCAGGAATCGAACCGTCCCATCAAAGGATGAAAACATTGCGACCCATGAAAAATATGAAGATGAATTTAGATTATTTGCAAATCTATGGTGAGCATCCACTGCATCCACTTGCCTATTCTTGTGGCGCTTGCCTGAGCTGAGGGGCAGCAGGCCAGGCAACTTGATTCTGTCGGTTCCTCGCAACAGCGTTTTGTTCGCATGCCAGGATAGCGTTCACGCATGTTGATGGCCTGAGATGTGAGCGTGACAACAGCAATGCCATGTTTCAAAGGGATCAGAACTTGCATGCGAAAAGCAAACATAAATAGTCCAACTTGGTGGCTGCCATTCATCATTGCATGTTTCGCAAACCAGCGAATTCTCAATGGCACATATGGCACACACATTTTCATTATATTTCAATCCAAGCGGCACATACGACCTGCTTCTCTTGAAATGATGAAGCCAAAAAAGTGTGTTTTCGAAGTAATGATGTGTTCCTTTCCTCGCCGCCAGGGGATGTCACCCTGATTTTGGATGTTTCGTTGCCTGTAAAACCACACTTGCACAACAGTGCAGCCCCTGCGAGCTCACATGGACTGGGCCGGCCAAGAGTTTCCAATTCATTTGGAAGAAACAGTCACCAGTCAGAAACAGGCAGGGGTCATATATTTGCTGTTTTCACCACATGAAAACCTTCCCGGCAATGAATTTAATGAATTTCAATGCAACGTACCAATTTGATGTTTCCCTTCGAACCTGACATGCAAACGCGTCAAGGAAACACGTCCTGCGCCAGCCGGGAACTCATTGGAAAAACGTCGTGTTCTCTTTGCTGATCTCCCACGAAGAAAGTGGCCAAACGTTGGGTTTTTTGCATCTTTGGCATCCTTAGATTCGACATCTCCAAATGCCAAAAACTAACAAAAACATAGAAGTCACTTGTTTTGTTCATTATGTTCAAATGCTTTCAACATCTTTTGAAATGAACTCATCACAATAACATTCCACTTTCACTCTGGCAACTTCTGACGAATCACTGGCACCAACACTAGTTCTCACAAGGATCCCCAGGCCAACATCGACCTCTGGAGGCGCATTGTCCTCAGGATCCCGGCTATGCCGGCCAAGCAGTGTTTCATCCAACAAACGCCACAAACCTGGCCTCCAATAAATTGTGCAGCAACTGGCGTCGCATGGCGAAATGTTCGGAACAGTTCACAATTTGTGGTGCGGGAAAAGGATGAATACATTGCAAAGGTTTTTTTGGCTGACATTCAAGATCGTGCGGGGATACGTTTTCTTCATGTTCATTCATCTTCATGTTCACTCGTCACATTCGCTCGAACAATAGGTTGCAGCACATCAGACCCCAAATTGCCACACAAACGAACAGATCGAACAGGAACTCCTTTATATTCGTTTCTAGGTCGAAACAAGAAATCAAAGGCCTACCTGTTCCCACGCTGGCAGGATTTTGACACAACTTTGTTCCAATGTTATTCTTTGTACAAGTTCTTCAAGAAAGGTTAGTGCCAGGGTTTGTAAGTGCAAGATACTTTAACACATACCATTTCCATGCCAAGCATTCTGCGGAAACAAGGGCGGGCCCCACATTCCAGCAAGCAAACATCCCATGCATTGTGAACATACCTTTCATGTGCCATCCAAAAAATGATTCTTCAGACACATTGTTCGGTTGGTCGACGACTCCGAAACCGCATGGGGCTGAGGGCGACAAACTGACTATTTTTCTGTGTCACAAGCGTGCAGTGCTATTTGTGTTTATTGAACTGTTTACTCCCCCGCCCCTTTTTCCGGCTAGTGTTCGAGGTCATGCCGCCGGCACGTATTCACCGGCACCTTGGTGTTTTTTCGATCACTTATCGTTCCTGTATTCATCGCCTTTCGTGTCAATTTGTCAATATGTCGCATTTGAAAAAAATCACCATCGTTCGCCCATGTCAGCCGCCATGTTGGTGCAAGTAATAATCCGGTGGTTGGCAACGTGGCCTGTGTCAACATTTTCAACATCTGCATGAAATGCTGTGCTGGTGAAAAGCACCACCTCGGTCTTTGCAAGTGCTGTTCCAGTCATCGGATTTCCTGCTCACCAATACGACAAACGCTCTGTTGGTGCAAATGCAAACTAGTTGTCTACAAATCCTTCGCCTCTCGGCGGATTTCGATGGATTTCGTGCACACCCACGTGAAACAATGCGTTGGTGCAGGTGCCAGCTCTTTGCAAACGCCGCGCCTGTCAGGGTACCGGCTAGCTGCAAATGCCGCCTCTGTCAAGATTTCGTGTATGCCTGCGTGAAAGGCTCCGTTGACGTGAGTATGAGCTACGTATCTGCAACTGTTGAGCATGTCAGCGTAGGTACCAGTACCAGCTATGTTTTTGCAAAGGACTGCAATTTGTTTTGGATTTGTTGTTCCGGTTTTTCACTTGATTTCACTTTTGGTGGCTCGGCTGTTTGGCATGATATTCGCAGCAGTTCGGAGTTTAGATCTTTGATCCACATGGCCTATCCTGTCCGCGGTACGTGCAACATTTTGAAATCTGAATCTCTCCCTCGCATGTTATTTACACCATGTTTTCCATTGGTTAAAAGTGTACTTAGTGTTGGCTCAGGGTTGGTTTCAAACAAAATTGTTTAAGCCTTATTATGATTTATTCACGGGTTGTATTACTGTCGATTTCGGAACACCTATGTGGCACCTGTGCCAACACAGCGTTTCACGAATGTAAATGAAACCCGCTGACAGCCGCAACATTTGCAAACAACCAGCTGGCACTTGTACTTGCACCAACACAACCGTTCACCTAGGTGCACACAAAAATCGCTGACAAACGTAGCATTTGCAAACACCTAGCTGCCAACATTGCGATTCACTTAGGTGTGCACGAAATCTGCTGCCAGGTGCGGCATTTGCAAACAGTTAGCTGGTATGTTTGCACCAATGTAGCACATGCTTGCACCAATGTAGCACTTCAAAGAAGTGTACACGAACTGCGCTGACAAACGCCACATTTGCAAGCAGTTAGCTAGCTAGTGCTGGCACCAAGACCGCATTCCTTACGGGCGTAAACGAAAGCTGGTGAAAGGCCTGGCGGGTGGACAAACATAACGGCTCACACAAACCCACACGAACGCCGTGGACGGACGCAGCATTTGGGAGAAATAAACTGGCACCTGCACCAATACAGCATGCGATTTAACTGTATATGCATGGAATGGACTGACAGGTACAGCATTTGCAAACCTCTGGTTCGTGTTTGCGGGGACACAACGTTCCATGTAGTTGCACACGAAACTGTAGATTTCAATAGGTTTCACCTAGCACGTGCACCAACGCAGCGTTCCACAGAGACGCACAGAGCGTTGCTTCATAGATTGCAAGAGAGCATCGGATGCATCAAATGGAAGGATCGGACCCGCACAGAGTGACAAGCGAGCAAACATGTAAATTTCCCTACGTATCGCGCTGGCCATGAAAAATGCACCCGAGGAATCGGAACCGCGCCTGCAACACAAAATCATCACCAAACATGTTGGTGCCTTTCAAAACATGGCCCCAGGTCACCACATTTTGCCCTTGCCACGGAACATTGCAACCTACAACACTTCTCGGTTCGATCTCCGCATGTCAAAAGTTTGGTCACGTGCACGATGTTTAGCGCTTGCCACGCAAGTGCAGGCAAGACCTCTGCAAATGCTCTGTCAAGGCATTTCATGTACTTTTGCCTTGCTTTGCGCCCGTTCGAGTCGAAGTGAAACACTCCTCCTACAGTCCTGGAAGCACGAGGTGAAACGGCTGTTACATCGCAGCATGCCATCTTGATGTGTTTGCTCAAGGACATCCACTGGATGCGCGCCGCTGCGTCAATAACATCTTGGAAAATAACGTTTGGAAAGTTCCTTTGATCGGTTTTCTCATCTCACTGCACTCCGTTCGGATTTACGAGTTGGTTCGCATGGGAAACTGTTCTGCCATGTGTCCATTGGTGTCCAAGCTATTTGTTTTGGAAAAAAAAACCGTCGCCGGCAGAATTTGAAACAAGGTCTGACGCCACGGCAATTCCAGCGTGCCAAACATCAACATGCCACTGCAAATGTCCAGCGGGTACTCGCACCACCCTGTTGCATGATTTCCAAAACAATCCGGTTGGCATTTTGGTTTCCATGCGTTTCTTTTCGCGCATTGTTTCCCATCTTCCTCTACACTCTAATCCAAAAGGTCGGATGTCATGGAAACGACTCCTATGCCAACTGGGAAACATAGTTTGTCCAAGTTCACGATCACAATGGAAAATATTCTGCCAAAATTCGCTGAACTGGGATGGTCTAGTGGGTTTTCACAACGCGTTCTCTGTTTCAAAGTTACCATGTTGTAATTTCTAATGTTACCCCTCCATGTCAATGACCTCGTAAAAATTTGTTTGTTAATTTTGATGATTAGGACCTACTATTACTTGATAGGGACCTACTTTTACTATTTTTTACTTGGACCTTGTGGGTGGCATGGTGTTTTCAACCAGTTTCGATCAATTTTTTGATTGGTTTTTGTCAGTATTTTGATGGCTCCGAGTTGTATTATGAATCAATTATGAAGTCATGCTGGGTGATTTGTGATATATCATGTGTATATGATTATTATGACAGCTTTACATGCGGGCAATTTTCCCGAATAATCCTGCAGGAAATAAAATAAATGTCAGGATAAGTACTTCCCTTTGCCTACCAAATATCCGATTTGTTGTTTATTATTGGGTACCCCGCACTATTTTATTATTGGGAATCCAGGGCCGGAACCACCACGAACGCATGGCATATGAATTGTCACGGGCCCAATATTGCTAGCGTGAGCCGAGCGTGAACCAAGCGTGAACCGAGCGTGAACGGACCCTCTAAAGACCTACTATTACTGGCAAAAGACCTACTATTACCGTGAACCGAGCGTGAACCGAGCATGAAACCTTAGGAAACATTTTTTAAGTTTAAAATTTACGCAAAAAAAACATAACATTTTTTGAGGGAAACCGCCACGGATTTGCTTTGCAAAAGCTCCGGAATGTCAGTCTTAGTGGTTTTTCATTGCAAATTGGAACGGCCCATTAAGGGCTGTGATCTGAAGGTGATTGAAAAAATGTTGCTTTCCAATGATGCAGCAACAGTTTCAAATGGGGTTCAAGTCAAATTCAGCATTGAACCGGTATAGTTTTCGGTCGTCATTTGTGGCTCTGATACCATTTAAAAAAAAATTGGGGGCGCATGGGGCCGCAATGACAACCAATGTGGAAAAAACTTGGCGACGATGAACGTGAGGAGAAAAATCGCTGAGCTCTATCGAACCGAGGTAAAAAAAAGGTCCTCGTAAAATTTGGTCTTTAGCCAAAGACCTCGTTAAACTTGACCTTCGGACCTTCGGACTTGCAGGGCACGTTTCTGCCGCAAATTATGCCCGCAATCGGCGACGGATTTGTTTGCAAAATTCTACCTTTCGATTCTTGTCTTTGGACCCACGTTGTTCTGAAAGAAAAATTTGACAAGTTTACTCATCCCAAGGACGTGTAGAGGTACACTCACAGCGTTTGCACCCAGCTCGGCGCGCACACAAGACAATGATGCGTTCAACATCTGCAATTGTACCGTACCTTGCGGTTGCTGCATCATCGCGTCTCTGCATAGACGGCAGCGTGGCAACATTCTTCGCTACTGCACTTGTATATGAAAATTCGGCTGGATCCAAAAAAAAAACGAACCCCGGCACATGCTGCACCTGTCATCAGCTTACGTCTACCTTTATGTGAAAGGCTGCCTGGATGCAGGTAACAATTGTTGTGTTTGTCATCACGTTTCGTGCACATCTATGTGAAAGGCTGCCTGGTTGCAGGTAACAACTTAACCTCTGCACATGCTGTGCCTGTCAAAAGGTTTCGTGAAAATCTATGTGCAAAGCTGCCTGGGTGCAGGCAACAATTTAATCTTTTGCACATGTTGCGCCTGTCATCAAGTTTCGCGCACATCTATGTGAAGAGTTGCGTGGGTGCAAGTAATGCCTGTCATCAAATTTCGCGCACATCTATGTGAAAGGCTGCCTGGGTGCAAGTAACCGTTTAACCTCTGCACATGCTGCGCCTGTTATCAAGTTCCGCACACATCTATTTGAAACGCTGCTTGGGTGCTGGTAACAGCTCAACTTCTGCACATGCTGTGCCTGTCATCAAGTTTCTTGCACATCTATGTGAAAGGCTGCCTCGGTGCACGTGACAGTTTAACCTTTGCACATGCTGTGCCTGTCATCAAGTTTCGTGCACATCTATGTGAAAAGCTGCCTGGGTGGATGTCACAGCTTAAACCATGCACATGCTGCGCCTGTCATCAGGTTGCGTCACATCTATGTGAAAGGCTGCGTGCTGCAGATGACAAACGTTGGCTGGGTGTAGGGAAAGCAGCTGGCCTTTGCAAATGCTGCGCCTGTCAGCCGATTTCGCGGACATCTATGTGTCACCCTGGCTGCGCGCAGTTGGATAACAACTGCACCTCTTCAAATGCTGCGGTGCTTACCAGCAGCTCTCGCGCATATCCATGTACAATGCTAGCGGGGTGCAAATAGAATAGCTGGGCCTCTGCAGATGGTGTGCCTGCCAGCGGATTTCGTATACATCTATGTGAAACCCTGGCTGGGTGCAGGCAACAGCAAGACCTCTGCACTGCTGCACCTGTAAGCAGGTTTCGTGCACATCTATTTGCAACGCTGGGTGACGCATTGCGTGATGCATTGCACTTGTGTGGCCAGCCCGTGCCTAGGCCAGGCCATGCGCGCGGGAATTTGCCTCGTGTGATCAAGGCTGAACGCCCCCAGGTCAATACGTTCCCTGCCAGAAAACTTGTTAATGTG
>Ga0126342_10010725_pt1 | contig 16405 bp, 13 predicted proteins | sample Cyp1metagenome_FD_92528 | JGI IMG/M metagenome (GOLD analysis project Ga0126342, IMG submission 92528) | Coral microbial communities from Lord Howe Island, Old Settlement Bay, Australia - Cyphastrea 1 metagenome | ecosystem: Host-associated > Invertebrates > Cnidaria > Coral ... | reverse complement strand
TTTGTGTGTAAAAGTGTTTGTGTGCAAAATCGTCTGTGTAAAAGCGTCTGTGTGTAAAAGTCTCTGTGTGTAAAAGTCTCTGTGTGTAAAAGTCTCTGTGTGCAAAAGCGTCTGTCTGTAAAACGTTCTGTGTATGGAAAACTTTACAAAAATACGATGCAAACTATTGTCTTGTACTAGTCATATATTGTCTTGATACTACTCTTCTCGTCTGCCTACAATACATCTTTAATATATTATCTTGTAATATAGTGTCTCCATACTAACAACAGAAGACTCTGCTCCTCTACGCTCTCGGGCCATCCGTCGTCTAGTTTTAGAGGGGTATGATCCAGACCATGTGCATTTGTTGTGTTTGGGTTGATGACCCTTATTGGTTTTTTCAGCCAACAGGGATGACCCAGGAATTCGATGGAGATCTCGGGTATTTCCCGACACCTGGTGGCCACAACTGATGGTCCTTAAAAACTTGGTACGAAATCATGATGTTTGGTGGGAGATCAGACATATCTTGCTGTGTTCTGAAACTTAGATTTTGAATTCAATCTTGGATCGGATGTTACCATCAGCGAAAGAGGAAAGACACGGGACTGAACCGCGACAAGCAGGCGCAATATGTTTAGATGCTAAAGTATGTCATGAGAAGGAACAAGAAATCGTTTTTGTGGATAGTGAAGTTTCAAGTTCTGCTCCACATATGTCACTCATGTTTCGGTTACTTATGGTTAAAACGCCTGCCTGGATGATGCTAAGGTCAAAATGTTTGGGAGGTTCATAAGTGGTTCTTTATAGCAATCGATAGTTATCAATGACTTAAAACCAACCCCACCAAAAACACAACAATAAGATACAGTCAGGTTCATTGTGTCAACACATTGCGGTTCCCAACAACCAAAATTTCGGTTTGGCGGTTTTGGTCGTGGCTTTAAATTTCAAAACTATAACCAGTGACTTTCGTTGTGACATCCCGATCACTCCAAGGTTTGGAGAATCCGGAATGGGAAGTGCCCTATGATGAGAGGACGGGCTTGGAAGGGGTCTGGTAGCTGGTTGGGATTGATGGCTTTCAGTGATCCAACTGGATACCCACAGTGGGATCGCTGCTGGCAATGATGATTCCCAGATATTCACAGTGAATTTTGGGGTCCTTGTGTTCAGACAAACTAAGTGGTTTATAAGTAAGTTTTCGTCTTGTAATATGTTGTAATTCTATGTCCAAACATGGACAACTTCAGGAATTCAGGACGAATCACCACCATGATCGCGTAGTGTATATAAATATATACACACTAAATTTCATATTATATATATGTAGTACACAGATTATTTTTCGATATATATATATATACACACATTTATACAATTTTATACATACATATATCTATTTTCATATACCGTAGATATGTATATACACATGTAATTTCATTTGACTATCATCCAGATCTCCATGTCTATAGGTAAATCTGAGTAAATTGAAGTAGCTATACAGTTAAATCATGTACTTAAGTTACAACTGGTTGATGTTCTTTAGACTGAGAATCAACTTGTCCATGATGTTTCACCATGATCCATGGTCCATTGCCTGGTTCGCAGGAGATGGTTCAGGAAGTCCCCTGAAGTCACAGAGCTGGTGCCCCGACCATCGAAACCCTGGTAGCGGTTGGTACCCTAAAAAACCCGAAAGTAAGTTGGTTAATGGATGTTTATTCCCCGCAAATATGATAATAATAGGTTTTGACCCATCCCAAAATTGCCTGTTTCGCATGTTTGTTGCTCCTTGAATCCATTTTTGTTCGACATGTCCAAGTCTTGCCGTCTTGCCGGTCAATTCCCCACGTGTCTTGGTAATTTCCCGTTTGTTGGCGCCACTTGTTTGATCATTCTGCATCATTTTGCCAGATCTAATTCCCACGTTTTGGCAGATTAAGTCACCATGTTTTGTGGTAAAATCCCCATGTCCATTGGACAATTCCTCTTATCGTGGAAATTCAGCCTAACTATGGAAAATCAACGAACTAAATGATCGCAGGGCGGGCCAAAGCCCGGCGTCCCCAAGAGGTTTCCGTTGGTCCACCTCTCAAGGTGAAACAGCTTCTCCAAAGAGATCCCAATGTGCGTCCACGAGCACGTGAGGCTGGGCTGTATCCTGCATTCGACACCCTTGGCGATGAATTCCAGCAGGGATTTCAGTGGATTTTAAGATGGGTTTAACAATGGTTTAATAGGGGGATATGATCCAGAAATGTGATGAAATGTGTGTTTGTAATTGATAAATGGATATAAACGGTGTGTTTGGCTGAAAATTTGTTAAGTGCTATATTAGCCAATAGGACCCAATAGGATCATCCGGGGGCTGGGAATCCCTATGAAGCAACCACAACCATGTCAACGGATGGTCCTCTTGGGGCCATGGATCCTTCGTAAAAGATTGGCTGAACATGTTCTGTATGTTACAGGAGTGCAAGCGACAGATCTTTGGTCCTTACCATTTACCAACAAGAATGAAGATATGCACAGCAAATGTTGAGTTTGAACCAGCGAGAATGCAGATTGAAGTTTCCAAGTTTCCACCGACAAGTATTGCGATTTAGCGGGCAAATCGTGGATTTAAATCAACAGTATCGCAGGGCTTCAAACTGCAAATGTTTGGGTCTGTTGTAGCCAACAAAAACGTGGCACAGCCTTGCAACCCTCCTATGATAATCGATGAATCGTATGTGTAGCCAGGGTCAAACACATGTTTTTCTCCAACTGTGGGAGCATCCCAGGTGAATAGCCTATACTTTATATATATATATACGATATATATATACGATATATATATATGATATTTATAATTTCCCATGTGGGCATCTTTCCCTGCCCAATTTGTCCCCGGATATGACCCTTAAAGTTAATGGAACTGACTGGAAAAAGTATGGACAAATAGGAAAGCGTGGCATTTTTCATGATGGGATCCATGAGATCTGCCCCAGGTTTTGGCAACCAACCAGTGGATTGACAAGACAGGGGAAGAACAACCGGGATGCTGCGGCTGTTTTGGCTGATGCCGGGAAACATTCTATTTTTGCAGGGCCAAAAGTCAAAGGCGGACCAGAGCATCACCCTCAAATCCATCATTTTCAGCATGGTATTCATGGTATTCTCATGTTTAGATTGAATCTATAATCCAGCTGAGCCGAGCTGCCAAGACTCTGTGCCGGGAAGCCCTACTTTTTTAGAAAGTTCCAGGCACGGCAACCTAGTTGGTGGATGTTTCCAGAATGGAGGCAGTGTTTGGATCGGTTGGATCTCTCTGTTTTGGCCGGGCGCGCGGAGGTTTTGAGATGTTTCAGACATTTGAAATTTAAGATATCTTGAGGCTTAATATACTAAGATAGGCTTAATATATTGAGACATATTCAGGGTTCTTGTAGGAGGAGAATTCACAAAAGGACCAAGACAACTGGACCATCGAATCCCTGTGATTGGGAGTTGTTTTGGCCTCTATCCTTGTGAGCCAACCGTGGCAGACCATGGGCTTGTCTGAAAAAAGGGCAGAACAACACACACTCAATTAATCATCATTGTTTCATGATGTTTCATCAACATTGCCATTTTGGAGCATGCTCCATTCCAAGGCACTCACACATCACATATTGTTAGCATCCCCATTTAGGCATGATTTTCCTTCATATCTCTATTATCCATTGCTTAATTCCTCCGTCTTTCCACAGAGACTTGCGATGATTTGCATCGACAAGTCCATCGACCAGTTGAAAGCGCTGTGTTCTGCAGTAGTGCGACAGCACCCTGAAGGGGGTTGAGCTTCCCGCACGTTCCAGCTAGAGGGCCTGAGGGTCGTGTCAACATCAACAGTCTGGTGCCATTTGCCTCCGCTGTTGGGCGGATGCAATCTTTACAATCCATGGGAATTCTGACTTTAACCAGACAGCAAACAATCAGAACCTGGAGCTCTTGGAAATCGGCTAGGAGATTCTTGACATCAGTTGTTGGCACGACATTAGTCTCAGAGCAACAGCTCCATCTTTTTGCAGGAACTGCTTTTTGCAGATGTCGTAGACACTGACCTTTGGTGATGGTCAATATAGGAATCAGGGCTTGACCTATTTACTCAAGGAGCCAACATTCACAGAGAAGCACAGAATCTGATTCCAAATTTATATACAGCAAATTAAATGATAAATGATGTGATTAAATACATTGCAGATCACGTGTACAGCGTACATACTATAGATACTATAAATTTAATTAATCGTATACATTTGATGTATACACTACACAAATTGTTCTCTTGGCACCGCTCTTGGAAATCGAAGGAATTGAAACGCGGACGAAGAACACACGGGCATATACATGAATATAACTATGGCAACTACATCTAAATATACCAACTTGTATTTTAGACTACCTCCGGGAAGGTTTTAATTGGCCCGCCAAGCCATTTAAACATACGGCATCCAATCTATTTAAATTATTTAAATATACAATTTAAATATACGGATGGAACTGGTGTTTAATACTACCTCCGGGTCCTTGTGGTCTGGCCCGCCCTCCACATATTTAAATGTTGTTACCGTATATATATATATATATTTATATAATCATTATTGTCCTAAATGGGGTAGCTCTAAAAGCGGCTGGTGGATCATCATGTTACTGATTCCAAGCGCCGTAAATTTCAGGATAGTTCCCAATTTTGGACGGAAGAAACTACAATAGTGCACCCTAACTTGCTGATGGGCATTGACTGCAGGGAATGAGTTCGTTTGGTTTACTAGAAAACTACAGGAAACCTTTTTTTGTCGTGCAGATGTGCTGTACAGTTTTCATGGAACAACTTGCAACAAGGAAAGGGCTACACATGCTTTGAACCATTCTGACAATGACACAAAAGTCTCATGGTGCATCACTCGAAGGTCTAAAATGAGTTGAGACTGCACGTCGAAGGGGCCGACTGGGGAGGTGTTGCAGGTTTCGTTGACCCCGGAAGCCGATCTTTACCATGCGCGAGGTATCAGTTGAAGATCCAGTTTCCAAGTTAGAACAAGATGGTGAATGAGTAGCACGTGGTGCAGCCAGGTACAATCCACTTGAGCACAACGGTGTGGAGGCGCTGCAACCCCTTGACCTATGAAGCTGTCACCAAGTTTCTCGGGATCTATCCGAGAAAAAGTGAGATGTTGAAGGGTTGAAACACCTTATATATATATAGGCATAGGTGCAAGTGGATAGACACCCAACTCAGTTTTAGGGTGGGTTCATTGTTGTAAGAATGAATTCCGCTTTTAGATCGTAGATTTCTTTTGCAGGTGTGTTGACTTATGTTGGCTTGTTTTTTTCCCCCTACAACGTAGCTCTCTCAACAGCCTGCTCAAAGAATCCAGCCTTAAAATGCAAACCCGCCCTAAGAGAGCTGCCAGAACTTCTCCAAACGGTAAAACGATGTAGTATGACTACTGTAACGTGGTAAACCCCATCCCGAATAGATCCCCAAAGTAATAAATCTCGGTAAGATATAAAAACCAATTAATGGTTGATAATTGGGATGTGGTTTATTGATGTTTATTGGCTTTACGACAGTATAGCTTTGTATCGGGGCAGAAACTGCGACCATCCCAGCGCTCCCTGACTAGATTGCTTGACAGGACGAGTGATTGCGAAAAAGCGGAGCGGTGAGTCGTTTTTTTCAATGCTGACATTGCCCCAAAAGGGAAAGAAAGGAACATATAAAGCACTTACCACAAAAACGCTCGGAAATCAATAGAAGTCGATGGCTTTGATGCCTTTCTTTGGGCGGAGGCTCCATCTCAGGCGATGTTGGCTCAAGAAGTGAACCATGGCCGCCGCCACATGATCGTTCAGAGAACAAGACCTGCAGTTACAACTACTATCAGGCGGCAAACACTGGTACATGTGTTGTGGCTTTCCAAGCATTGTTGAATATATTGATATAATATCTTGATATATCTTGATATATCTTGATTTCATTTTTTTACGTTGCCAACTGGTCGCTGCACCAGTGCATCCAGTCACGCTGTGCTACACCATGGGTGGAGCCGCACACCTAGATCTGGCGTTTATTCTGGCCATTCCACAGCCGTATCATTCTTGGGGCACAAGCCAAGAAAGTAACTGCTTAGTAACCATATGGTTATTATGTGGATATAAATAGCTTTACAAGTTATATCCCAGTCATATATTATACACATATCCCCGTTCGAATCTCAACTACAGAATGGGAGGCCTTCTGCCCCGTATCAAGGGCATTTCCGGGCTTAAATTAAGATGCCAAAATGGGGTTGGGCCAGGCATTTTGTAGCCACAGCTTGGGAATTGCATTCTATAATTCTATAAGTTTTCAGCGTTTCGGTAGTTGAAAGACCTTAAAAAGTCGAAAGTCATTTTGTAGCAAGGGAATTTGTAATGGTAGTGGTGGAGTGCCCCCTTCAAGTAACTTGAAAAAAGCAATCTTCATTTTGTAGTGGTGGAGTTTCCCCTTCAAGTAACCTTATGATAAAAACAAATCTTCATTTTGTAGCAGTATCATGTTGTCATTTTCCTTAACCCTCTGAAGGTTGAGAACCATTATTTTATAATGGCTGAGGTTAGGAACTTTTTGCAATGCCCACAAAATGAGGGTGTCGACCCCATCCTGAAGGTGAAATTCAAACCGGGATATACACATGAGATGCGGCCAAAATAAGAGTAAACTACTTTAAACTTTAAACTTTGGTAGGGGAGGGTCCAATTGTGTTGAGACAGTGCACCAAACCATGTAAAGCGATAGCCCCCCCAAAAAGCGATAACTTGTAACCATTTAGAGTGCATTAAGCTTGGGGTAAACCAAGCAAATATTGGCGTGTGCCCTCACGCGATAGGCAAAATTGATGAAAAAAATTCAACCTGCGTTGCCCACGTTTTTTGCGGTTGCCATACCATTCGTTGTCCAAGGTGATTGAACCGTTGCTTTCTGCAGGCAGTTGTTTTTTCTCCCAGGTCCCAAAGCGGTAGAACTAAACTAAGCTGGTTGCAAATGAATTCTGAATTAAGGTAAAACATAGTTTCAAATCTAATTCTGAGTTCCGTTGATGTGCTTTACTTGAATTTGATTGTCGTATTCCTTTGTTTCCTTTTTTCTTTGTTTTTCCTTCCTTTTTCCTTTTATGTTATTTTGAATTCTCAAGTGGATCAAAATTGATCTTCAATCTAATTCTGCATTTCTTTTTTTTATTATATGTCCCTTTTGTTTGATTTGTCCTTTATTCTTCCTTCGTTTCCTTTTTTCGTTCTTTCCTTCCTTTTTCATTTTGATTGTTCAACTGTCCTTTTTGTTCCACGTTCCTTTTTTCTTTTCATTTCTTGATCATCAAGGTGTTCTAATTTAGGGATAACCTTAGCGATAACCTTTTATTGAAAAAGGAACCCCGGACGAGGGATAGACTCAATTGATCCCAACAAGAAGAACTCAACAAAAAAAGTGAACAGGTTCTCAACCCTAGGCCATCAGGTTGTTTTGAGACTTGGGGAGCCTTACGCACTTCTTCATAGCTACGAACGCTTCTTTATTGCAACTATGAGGTCGCATCTTCAATTTCTAAAGCTTTTGAGCGGGGAAGTGTGGCGTTTTCTGGCGCCATGGCTTAACAAAGAGGGACAATTGCGAGGTGACCCTTTTTCGTTTTCATAGAATTAGTGATCTTTTAACCGTTGGGAACCATTGATCTTAATTAAGTTCAGAGTTGAGCTTGTAACAAATGTCCTTCCTTAGGAAAGAGTCTAGGAATGTTCTTAGATAGATCCCGAACATGGTTGCAAACGCAAAGACAGCAGTTTAGAATTCCATTCCCAGCAGTTTAGAGATTCGAATCCGCGAAACCAATTCCGCTGCACTTTTGCATTATTTCGTGTTGATTTGAACAAAACACAATAAAAAAGCGATGCCCCCAAATTGCAATTGGGGCACCAGTTGTGGGATCCCTGGGATTCAACCCCAAGTTATGGATTTTAAGAAGGATGTTGATCGATTTTGACATTGAAAGTGTCTAAATATTTTTGAAAAAAAACATTCCCGCAAATGATCGAGTAATAAAAACTACTCCAGTGTTTATTATTTGGGCCGGGTGGTAAATATGATCATTAATATTGTTGTCATTATGAGCATTCAAGTTATCATCACAGTTATCATTGCTGTACAAGACTGGTATTATTTTACGTTTGGTTTTGTTCAGACAGTACTATAATGATATTAATGTCTATTTGTATATGAATTATGTATGCACATGTATGCACATGTAGATGTTACACCCTTGTACTGTACGGTCTATATATCATATTATATATATACACACATAGATGTGATCTTCGTCAAAAACCTTCTCAATGATTCGACCACTCAGCACCTAGGTGTGTTCCGCCTTGTGCAATACAGAGGAAGTGGATGCTGTGAAAGAAGTGCCGTGGCCCTCCGGTCATGGCAATGGCTGGCTGAAAAGCAACATGCTTGAACTTAAATTGATATGATATATCAGCCACGGCTAGTGGAAAACCATACTATGTTCAGAGGGTGATTCTTTGGGTGCAATCATGTGTAGAGTATCTTAAAATTAGTCAGCCATATCATATAATGTCAACAATGATATAAACCCTATACCAGAGGGTGGTTTAGTTTGCAACCATGGCCAGTTGAAATTACACAAAGACATTGTTTTTTGTTTTTTGTCTGCTAAAAATGGCCCTGTAAAGTTCACATAGTTCACAACAGATGGTGCAAGCAACAGACATGGGGCCGAGGACAAAGACATGTAGGAATAAGCGCCACATAGATGAGAATCCTCAAAAAAACTGTACGAACATATATTTTACCACAAGATTCTGGTATATTTTGATGGCGATGTTCAATTCATTGTGGCAGCCTAGATATGTGGCTCCCATCTTTGAGTTCTAATTCTGGCAAATGGACGATGGTTCCCATGGTTCTCCAACTCACCAGTACTGTTGGTGTTTTTTTGCACATAAGAAAATGATCCAGGATGATCTCCAAGACTGTGGCCGCAATCGGGATGACCAAATTTTTCAGATACGAAGTGTTAGTAGATGTTAGTAGGAGCCGTTTGAGCCCATGATCCGCGCCTTTTCTTGGTGAGAACTGAAGTTCTTCGAGTCCTTTCAGACTTGTTTTAAACATCGCCATGAAATCATGAAGATCCGCTGAGCCCTGAGCAGTGTCACCAAAATCCCTCTGGATTATTGGGTAGTAATCCTCTAATCATCAACTGTTCAATCATCATTCACTGTTCCTAACCTCTGGATTGGATGCTCAAAAACCCCAATCATAGTTGTTCCTCCTCTTGTGTACCTTGCAGGCAAGCATCTCGAAGCCGATGGCAATAATGAACTCAAATAGAGACATGCATTGGATGGCAGAACATACTGTATCACAGGATATCAAACCAGATCAAAGAGCCTTTTTTCTACTGATCAAATTTTTCTCACACTGTGTTTGATAGTCACCAACCAACAATATCACTGGATGGCAAAAGCCCCAAATCATCAACCAGGGCCATCCAGGTTTGACTCCCACGGATGGTCCAGGTCAACTACGGGGCCAAGGGTCCACCGACCATGGAACAGGAGGAGGAGACCACCAAGCTGGGACCACAGGTTCCAAAAATGAAAAAAAAACACCAGTGATCCATGTTTCTTTGGGATTTTCCATTACCCTCTGGTAAACTAACATAGCTATTGAAAATCACCATTTTTCATGGGAAAATCCACTATAAATGGCCATTTTCAATAGCTATGTTAGTTTACCAGAGGGTATAAAGAGTCTTTTTTGGGGGTATCCCTCGTTTATGGAAACCTCCATATTTGCATATATATATATATATACATATGCATGACTTTGCGACTATATGAATTTGTCTGAAAAGTGGGTACACCGTCTTTATAGTTGGGATATTGGGATAAGACTTGGGGATATCGGATATCATTGGGATATACAGAGCCAAGAACTGTGCAATATGGAATATGATTTACCATGAACATGGGGATTCAACCATTGGGGAATGAGGATATTTGTCAGGAACATCATGGCCATTTTAGCGAGGGAATGATGATCAACCGGTGGAAAGAATGGGTACCCCATGTTTATATTCTAAACCTAGGAAGACAACCTCCAAATTAAAGAGCCAGTGATTCACAGTTCTGAGCCGTGGATCAACAAGAGTCTGGTCGTTTTTTGGACTTTGGGGGTCCGCGTTTGCCAGTTTCATGTTCTTTTCCCGAATCGGACCCCATCTCATTGTATTTTGGTGATTTTATGGACTCAACATGCCGGAAAAGCGAACACGGCGTGAACATGCGTGAACACCCAGAAAAACCCATGACAACATTGGGATGCCGTTGAACATCCCGCGGAACCACTTGGAACGCCCGAGGGGACTGGTGCGAGAGGCTGGAGAAGCGAATCCCTTTTCGGAGGTTCCCAGAGATCGGGAGCTCCTGATGTTCAGTGGGCACCTGTTGGTTGATTTTTTTTCGGGTTATACTAGCCAATATATGGGGGGATTCTCATATATCAAGAATTAATTATGGATATTATATGATATTATGATATATTATGGGAATCCCTACCAACCATGATTTTGAGGGACGACACAGGATTTTGAAGACTCAAATGGGGCACCCAATTTGGCACAGAATTTGGATCCAATTCCAGTCGATGATCCCCAATGATCCCCATTTTCTGGTGAAGCCAACGATCAAATGTGGAAATTAGATGAAATTAGGGATGGATATATATGGATATGGATGGATCATGTTCACAGATTGTTCTTGCTTGAGGATGTTCGAACATCCCACATGCCAATAGAAGTTTGTTTGGGGGTTGAGAAGTCTTAGTTGGGTCCAAGGGTGTCATATATGATGTATTCATATGTATTCATATGTATTCATGAAATATTGGAACATCATATATCTTATTTGGGTCAGCAACTAACGCCCATCATTCCATTGAGGGGTGATGAAGGTTTTTTTTTGTGCCAGCTGTGTCGGTCTTCACCAGGATAAGAGGAGTGCGATTGGAATTTCCACAGAACTCCATAGAGTCACAACTCGAAATAGGGAGGACATGTCCTTGCAATGTTCGCCACAGGGGATACTACTGTCTCGCTATGATCCATCAACTGGGACGTCAGCATTCATAGTTTGGTATGAAAAGGGGATGTCAACATATGTCACACGTGCATAGCAAGTATAGATCCTGAACTGAGAGGATCATGCCAATAACTGCCAGCTCCATTCGACGGATGCTATGGCGAATCCACCTTGTGCCAGTGTTCCTTTTGACGAACTACTGTGTAAAAGATCATGTGTTCGATTTGGCTGTGTGCCGGTTTTCATTTGACGAGCTATACAATGTAATGCTCTAAATTTATTATATATTGTATTATTGTAATTTACTACTATTATTATTACAGTAGTATTCTTATATCATTGTTGTTCATTGTTATACATATATATTGCCTTTGTCAATATTATCAGTGCTATTATTGTATACATTATAATTAGATGAACCCTCGGATTTATGATTTTGTTTTATGGTGTTGTTTTGATATTAATATCTATATATTTTTGAAAAGATGTGGTCATGAAGAAACCAACCAACCATGATATCCAATCATTTGCCCATGGTTGGTCTGAGATGTCGGCCCCTGTCAGATTGACTGTTGGAAAGCCCACAGACAGACAGCACCTTGTTTCAGGTTGCTGAACTCAGTCGTATCATCCATTGTCTATATATAAATTGAACAGCTATGCTATATTCATTTCATCAAATTACTGGTACGTATAGTCATACATGTGTATCTATGTAGACATAGGCAGACATAGTACACACGGAATGGACATTTGCTGGTCGTCAGGTTCCTAGCCCTGAGGAATTGCCCGAGGCCAATGTGCTGCTTGTACCATGAGTTTGCAAGTCCTTCATGGGAGAATATGATATATGAGATGAAATAGGTAAGTAATTAACTATAATGGGGATAATATGGGTTATGTATGGTTATGTTGTTGCAGAAAAACGATAATCAACATCAAAGAATTTGTTTGCAAGGGTGGATTGGAAACTTGGGTTTCCGCATGTTTCCGCTATTGTTTCTGAAATCAACTCAGTGAAACATGATCAAACGCTACCTCGTTGGTGGCTTAATTTCTGTTTGCCTTCCTCAAAGCCTGCTTTTCTAGAATCCCAGTCGACTACGCTGTATATAAGTGTTTTGTGATGGGTTTACCATCAGCCAAAACAAAGGTCCAGATAAAAAAAAAAACAACGTCCTTGGTCTTCACAATCAAGAATTTCTGGTCGACCCCTAGTGTTCTACTTTTTCTGGACGCTACTTAAAAAACTAGACGTTTTGGTCGATATCTCCAAAAACCGGTCGTGAACTTTACGCCCTCCATTGCGGCCTTGAATTTTCTGTCACTCCCTGACACCTTGCATTGATTATAGAATTTGGATGAATTTGGTCGTGGATGGTCGTGGAAATTTCCTCGAGTTTCAATAAATTGGTCTCCCACAAAATAAGTCGTGCACCCCAGTCTGCATGGTGATGTGCACACACACACACATGCACAGTGTTCAAACTTGCCATCATGACCGTGCTTCTTCCAAACACTTAATTCTGTGAGAACTATGCAAAACAAATTCAGAACGCTCAAATTTTCTGATTTTTTGCATGTTGTCTAAAACATTCAAAAAACAAAGTGACCTAGTTTTTTGGGATTTGCATGCGTTTGATGGTTTTAATGTATAGTCGTTTTAAAGCTTTTTGAAGCAGTTTTGAAGGTTTTTGTAGGCGCGAACTTCGCGTTTTGGTTTTATTCGCTTATGGTGGATAGAGGGTAGGTGGTGGTTGACCCTGGCCCACACTAGAAAATTCAACAGAAATAGGATTGGATGATGTTGAATGTGTAACATGGTAATGCAGCATGAAATGAAACCAGGGAAATCGTATAGGCAAACTGCAAAAGTAGGCGCTTTGGTCAAGAACTACTTTTTCTGAAGGATATCTCAAAAAGAAGTCAACAACCTAGTCTCGCAGAAAAAAGAGCTACGAACGAAGACCTAGGTTGGTATCTATGAGTAAATTTTAAGCAAAAGCCAATAGCTTGGCATGTGCCCATACAATCCATGGCTGGATCCCGTCACAACCTTTTATCTACCAGTAAATGGGTGTGGATCGAACTTGGGTACCTGAATGATTGGACCCAGTAAATGTTGAAAATAGACTAAACTCTGTGGTTAGCCAGGTCTCTACTTTTGACCCTACCCAAATCGCCGCAGGCTCCTCGACATCCACGCACCGCCAGCACCGCCAGCACCAATATGTCGCAGCTGACGCGAAAGAGGGTCCCGACCAACAGGCGAAACGTTGTGGGACGGAAACGTGTGCGAAACCGTCATACAGCGCGGGAGCGGCTGGGTAAATTAAATTCCACTGGAATATTGATGAAATATTATCATAATCTCAGGAAGTTTAGAAGTCAAACTTCCGACAATATGGACAGATGAAAAGCAGAGATGGGAAGAGTCAGAGAAGAGAATAGAAGAAAAAAGAAGATCAAAAAGGAGAAAGTCAGAAGAAAGAAGATCCAGGTGCGCGAAAAGGTACGAAAGTCGCGAAACACTGTGTTTTTCCAATGATTTGTGGCTCCGGAGGGTCGAAAAGTAGACCACTTCTGGAAGTTGAGATGTCGAAAAAGTGCACGCTGTTGTGGCCCGAAGCACATTTCGAAGTCAAAATGTACAAAACACACCAGGTTCGGAGCACTTTTGGAAGTTGAGATGTTGAAAAAGTGCACGCCGTTGTGGTACGAAGCAAATTTCCAAGTCAAAATGTGCAAAGCACCTCAGCTCTGGAGAAAAAGTGCACACCGTTGTGGCGCGAAGCACTTTTCCAAGTCAAAATGTTAAAAACACGACATGCTTGGACCACTTTTGAAGGTTTAGATGTGGTTCCGCGTGGCAGGCGCAAGGGATTGTGCACCTTGTCAAAAGTGAGCAAAAAAAGAGGATTTTGTAGCATTTCCAAAAACGATGGCAGACGTGGGACATTCGAAGAGGATCTGCAAAGATGCATTTTCCGTGGCAGGCGCAGTACAAGAGACATGTTCATCAGAGATGTTAGGAGGTCAGGGCGCTGCGACGGGTTGCATTTTGCAGCATCAGATCTTAGGTTTGCTGAGATGATTTTGCGTGACAGGTGCAGTACTTCGTATGACCTGGCATCACTTTTTCGTGGCAGGAGCAGTACTTTAGACAGGTGGAGTGGAAAAATCGCAAAACACATCGGTACGAGGCCGTCAGCTCTGCACTCAACTTTCCATTTTTGAAGGACGTCTCGCAGAATTGTTTCGTTTTTGATGTTGTCAACTTCGAAAAATGAGGAAGTCTCGCAGATTGTTTCGTTTTTTGATGTTGTCAAGTTCAAAAAGTGAGGAAGTCTCGCAGACTTGTTTCGTTTTTTACGTTGTCAAGTTCAAAAATTGAGAAAGTCTCACAAAATAGCTGCGTTTTCAAGCCTGCAGGTAGACAGATGGATAGATGGACAGCTACAACTGCAACTACAATTACAAGTACCACTACACTCTACTATACTACTACAACTACAAGTACAAATATACTACGCTACATTACACAACACTAATTACACTACACCACACTAATTACATCTAATTCCATCTAATTACACCACACTACTACTACTGCTGCTACTACTGCAACTACTGCTACTTCTGCTACTACTACTACTGCTGCTGCTACTACTGCTACTACTGCTACTTCTGCTACTACTACTACTGCTACTACTACTACTGCTACTACTGCTACTACTGCTACCACCACCACCGCCACCACAGCTACAACTACAATTACAGCTACACTACATTACACTACAATACACTAATTAAACTGCAGCACGATACAGCTACCAATACAACTACAACTACACTACACAACACTACACTACACTAATTACATTACACTACAACTGCAACTACCACTACATTGCATTACACGACACTACGCAACAACTACAACCACACTACTTTACACTACAATACACTAGGCTACACTACACTATACCACGCTACAGTACACAACACTACAGTACACTACAATACACTACACATTTTACACCACACCACAACTACAACTGCAACTGCACTACACTAATTACACTACATTACAACTACAACTTACAACTGCAACCCCACTACACTACAATTACAACTACACCTACAACTACAACTGCACTACGCCACACTACAACCAGCAGTTGCGGTGAGGTGACCACTGCAACCATTGCAACAATTCCAAAAAACACAACTCCAACCACCTTTCGGTTCATCAGTGGATTCGCTCTGCCATCCGTGAGTCACAACAGCCAACCTTTCCTATAGGTTTCATACTTTTGAAACTTCCGCCACCGCCTTGTGCGGTACTACTGGTATTACTGGAATATGACTGCATGGAATATCAGTTGAATATTATGGGATATGAATGGAATATGAAGAAAAAATCAGAATTTCACGTAGCTACAGAAACCAAATGACCCATGTATAGTTCGACGATTTGGTTGTGGTGTGGAGGGTCACCCAGTCAGGTGACCCCTCAATAATGTTTGGGCGCGTTTGGGGCATATTAACCATCAACAGCCACGTTTAGAAGGGCGAATCTAAAGCATTGAATCGCCGTGAATTTTCCTTGGTGGGGACAAACGACCAGTTGATGTTACCAATATTTCTGCCATGTTGGGGTATAACGCGAATGAAACTGGTCAAAGGCAAAGCCAATGCAGGGACGAAAACAGTGGGGACGTGGTGCTCATAATGTGATCATAAGGAATTCGCAGCACATGAGTGTGGAGAGGAGATCATCCAAGTCTAAACATAGTTCATTTCAGATATATCATTTGAGGTAGGTGAAATAAACGGTGAATTACGCCATCTACAGATATCTACAGTGCATGGTTAGTGTGTGTGTGTGTGCGTGCGTGCATGTGATCTAGAGTGGATTACCCTGTGTATTTTTTGCCTCCCAAAATGCATTGCGCCATCTACAGTGCGCAGTTAGTGTGTGTGTGTGCAACATCTGAATAGATGTAAAACGTATCTCTTTTTCTTCCTTCTTTCCTCTCCCTTTTTAATAACGCAGGGGGCGACAGGGTCGCTGCATGGCTGTCGCCAAAGAAGCTCCATGCAGTTGACTAGGATATGGAGTCTGATCAACTCCACGTACCTGCCTTTTTTCGACATAGCAAGGGGCCAAGCTCAGAACCCCAAACACAATGATTTTATTTCTTCACGGTTGCCACAATCTGTGTTTTCGAGAAGTTCTACAAGG
>Ga0126342_10010724_pt1 | contig 16405 bp, 11 predicted proteins | sample Cyp1metagenome_FD_92528 | JGI IMG/M metagenome (GOLD analysis project Ga0126342, IMG submission 92528) | Coral microbial communities from Lord Howe Island, Old Settlement Bay, Australia - Cyphastrea 1 metagenome | ecosystem: Host-associated > Invertebrates > Cnidaria > Coral ... | reverse complement strand
CGTGCGCTTTCGTGCGGTTTCGTGCGTGGTGGTTTTAGTGCGCTTTTGTGATCTGTAGTGGCAAGCTTGGCAAAGAATTTCTTGTTTCAGCCACAAGCAGGCGCAGGTTTCTTGCCCTTGAAGTTTTCAATGTTTGGCTGCGCTGATTTGTGGTTCCAGGCAAAATTAGCTTAAAAACGCCATTTGTGTTCAGAGGAACAGTTTGCTTAAACATTTGTTTGCCAGTGAGGGAAAGCGTTTCAAGCTTAGGTTAACTGTGCTAGGAATTGGGTTTATGCCACCTTTCCATCATGTTATGGAAGAAACAGGATTTGAGAGTTTGAAGTTCCATACTTACTCATTCCTACAAGTCTCTCATTCTCAGAGTCAGACGTTTCGGGTCTTTCTCACCAGGTGACATGGTTGGCCAAACAGCTGCTCAGACATGGGCAATGAACATGCGTGCAGCAATGAAAAGAAATCCACAGCATTGCAAGGACAATACTAGCAATGCTCGATGGCAAAAAAATCAGCCCTGCACCACCAAGGCAACGTTGGCCAAGCGAGGGAGTTTCCACGCTTTGAGCAAAACAATACTAGCGAGGATCTGATTGAGGAATAGTGATTTTAAAAAAACACCTGCATGTACATGCATATATATATAATTTCATATATGTATACATCTAGACATAGATAAATGTAAATTTCAACTTAACATATTATGCACATTCAAATGTATATACAAATATAAAAGTATATGTGTATAGGTATATGTATATTTTTTTGGGCCTGAACGCATGTCTCCAAACTTGTGCCTACATTGCACGCAATGCAGGCACAGGTTCAAGGAGCAGTCTCCAAATAGCCTAATAGGATCCCACGCAGGGATCCCGAGCAATAGCAGTCTCCAAACTCCTTGGTTAGACATCTCATGCAATCATTGCAAGCACTAGCACACTGGGAAGATATCCCATGCATGCAGGGATGCCAAGCAATAGCAATTGCCATGTTGGCTGGCTAGGTATCTCATGCAGGCATTCCAAGGTGGAATAGCTGCAACAAGCCACCGTACCATAGCACCCCCAAGAAAACCCAACAAGAAAAACCCAAGAAAAAGTCTGTCACCAAGAAAAACCTGAATCTTATATCCTTAAGAAAACCCTACGACTCGCCAGTCCAGGTTCGAGACTTGTTTAACAACTTCCTGGTCAAACCCATCAATATCTTCAATGCAAGTTGCGCCTGAACTGCATTCAAAATGTCCAGATTTCTTACAGCCTTAGCAAAGTTTGCACAGGGATGGCCCGCTGTTACATCCTGATTTATCAGGAACTCACAGCAAAATCTCCATGGATCCAAAAAGCCTCCGTGCAAGGCTGCCTCAAAAACTGAGTGCTTGCGGCCTCAGATTCAAGGTTGACATGCAGAGTCCTAAACTCTGCCCATGAGGACCACACAACACCACTTCCTCATCTTGTTGCCGGCAAGGGACCATTCCACAACAAAAGGATTGCCTGGCCCATCGCAACATTGTCGGCCCTGCACGCAGCTTCCCGGATCGGATCAAAACCTGTCGCAGTGTTCCAAGCATAAAATACGAAGCTTTTTGCACAAGAACAAGAACAAGTCTGCAAGGGCATTCTGTTTAGTTTGGCAATGGGCTCTGCAAGCAGGACATGATGGCCGAGGGATGCCGAAAGAGAGAAATAGAGAGACCGGCTCCTAAATGATCTTGAGAGGGCTGCGGCCATTATGAATGGCAAGCAAGCACAGCCATGACAAACCAATGCTCCTACATACAGAAACTGCACTTTTGCTGGACCCTGTCTCACTGTTAGTTGAACTGTTGTGAAGCACTTTTCTTTGCGATCCATCGCAAGATCAACGAGGAGGCGAGTTAGCCCAGCTTTTTCAAACTATATATGTCGGAGCGTTCATCCATGAACCTGCTACTTTGAGCGGCACATTGTTCTGCAGGCACTTTCGGGATTGTCGCATAAATAGGAGATCTGCAGTCTGGAACAACTGAAACCTGGGCATTTTCTATCTACGTTCTGCAGTACGAACAAGCTTCTGCATGAACATAGTGAAGGATGTTGGAAGATCAGCCGTGACTTTGTTACGGTTATCTGTTTTGCTTGCATCCGTTCATGCAAACAAAGTTGATCTGCGTTTTGGACCATCAGAGTTGCCAAAAGCCGTGGCGGCTCCCCGCTACCAGAAGCTCCGCTAAGCTGAGATAGCAGCTCCGCAAATCACCTAAAATTCTGTTGTTTCCCAGCCCCAGCTAGGAAATTCCTGTTCAAGGGCAGATGGGGCTAGCAATTCTGCTGTTTTTGCAGAGGGCTGGAGCGTGCTACAGAGCATTCCAGCTAACAACAACACATGTTTACAGTGGTATGACAAAGGGGCGCCTTTGCTACGCACGTGCTCCATGGTCACCAACAGTTTCACATCATCACTCAGAGCCTCAGCACTTCAAAACAGTCAGGAGGGAGGGTTGGACAGGTTCAATGTAGACACAGCTTCGCCTAGCCCCGGCCAAAGATGTTTGAAGCCGACTGTGCTTTGCATCTTGGACCATCAGAGTTGCCAAAAGCCGTGGCGGCTCCCTGCTACCAGAAGCTCCGCTACCAGAAGCCTCTTGGACATAGTGTCCAGGCTTTCAGCTAGCCTGTGGATTAGGTGTGGTTCGTGTGCGAAAATGAGCGGCAAGCTGGGATAGCACCTCCGCAAATCTTGAAACACTGCTGCTTCCCAGCTGGGAAATTCCAGTTCAAGGGCGGGATGGGCTAACAATTCAGCTGTTTTTGTCAAACGGCTGGAGCGTGCAACAGGGCAGTTTTGCACAGTGGTATGACAAAGGGGCGCCTTTGCTACGCACATGCTCCATGGTCACCAACAGTTTTACATCATCACTTGGTACAGGCTCAAAAGCAGAATGCTATAGCAAGGCCACATCTAGGATCTTCGTTTATATGAAAGTAACAGGTGTTAAAACAACAAGGAAAGCTGTATTCTTCCGCAATCAATCCCAGGTCCGCTGCCAAGGCAAAAACGCAAAAGACCGGCAAATGAGAGAAGTTGCTTGCCACAGTCTCAAACGGATCAGGCAACCAAGAACTCCTATGAAAGATATGGCTTAAAATCTTGCCCTCTTAGGATGGTTACATTGGTTGCAGGGTCCCAATTTCCCATAACCATTTTTTTATACTGAACAGTATAAAGCCGATGGTCTAGTTCAGGCCAACAATGTTGTGGTTATTGCAACCCAAATATCAATAAATGACAGCATCCCATGATTCTATTGAATGGTTAAAGGGGAAAACAGGGTGTGGCGCTTTCACTTCACGTGGATGCTAGCAGGGTGTGTCGCTTTCACTTCACAAAATGTACATATCCGGAAGAAGGTGATGAATTTCAAGTCTCATAGCCATGTTGACATGGAAAGTATGAAGATGAAGATCTAATCCCATGCATAGCAAGTTTCATCAGAAAATGGAATGTCAACCAGTTTACCACGTGTCGGGGAAGTTCCCCATCTTCAAACAAGCATTGTCCAGGCTCTAAGGGATATTCTGGGAAACTTCTGGAGCGTTGCACGCGGAAGTGTCTGTTCAGGGGGCAAGTGTGCTTCTCACCGGTAGGGCCCAATCAGCCCTCAGAACGTGCTGCAGCCAGCACTTAGGCTTGATCTCATCCTTGGGCAATGGGGCTCCCAACACTAGGCATGGGGACTTCATGGTGGTTCGATTTTCTCTACGACATCCAGCCACATTGGTGAATCTAGGTTCTTATGAAAGAAAGGAAGGAACCCAAAAACACACCCATCCATCCAATATGCTTCGGTAAATATCACTTGGGGAAGATTGACCGGCATGTATCCTTAGGTGAAAAATGATAAATGATTTCACATGCATATCCCCCTACAACATCCCCTCGGAATACAACCTTCGTAAATATTGTTTGGTTACAAAGGGAATATGGACCCAGCAACCATCACAAGCATGATAATGCTCTATGAAAAATTGGCCTTGGCAAATCATCAGATACATTCAAAAGCAGGGTAGTTGCTAAAAGCCTCTGTATAGATCAAAATCCGGATGTCACCTGAATATTTTGGGTGGTAGGCAGTCTGTGTTGCATCTTTTCCTTTGACAAGTAACATCCTTTGATGGTCCAAGCTGCTGTCACTCCCACTCAGCAATTTGGTCACCACACCTTGCCCATCCGGCCACCGCTGCTGCGCCGAGGAATGGAAAATCTGATGAAGCACCGTTTTTTGTCGGATGCGAGCCAAAACCCTTTCACATCACCTCAGCCACGAGAGACAAGCATCAGGGTGGATGAGCTGGGTATTTGCCATGGCACACTTCCTATCCATGAATTCATGTGTCCGAATTCGAAAATGCCACGCGCCGTGTTCACATGGGATTGGAATGCAACGCTAGAGTTGGTGCGTAATCCTATCAGAAAGCAAGGCTCACAAATAGAAACTGTTTCACAAAATACCAATTGGTAAGCCATTTTAACGACTTTCTGCTGCAACCAGCAACCGTTTGGCTTACTATTGTAGTATGGCATGACGCAAATGCTTTCACATGTTCCACAAGCACTCTAAGTTCTACTTGCTTCTTCTTTATTTTTTAACATCAACTAGCAACTATTGTAACTAGTGTCTAATCTATCGTTTCTGGATTTGTGAAAAGAGCCCGTCAGCCCTCAGCTTCTCATGCATTTCATTCAGACATGACGCCGAAGTAAGAGGCCCTGGGCTGAACGCTCTTCTCATCCATGGGTGTTTCACTTTCAGTGCTGACAACAATCCTGCAGCGTTTGTCACTTCGTTGCTGGCACGAATTCGCTGAATAGCCCATTCGTTGAAGCCACCAGGTGTGATCCTAGACACGGCAGATGGCTTGAGTTTAAACTAAAAGCTACACGCTACACAGGGATGTAAAGATACAATCATCAGAAAATTCATTATTGTATGCGACCCTAGCTATACACATTCGCAAAAAGGTTTGGCACCAGAATGAAACCCAAAATGCGCCGGATGTGACGAGGTGATTGAATGTGGGAATCCCTGGGGCCACTTGATCATTACAAGGCAATTCTCCTCCGCAGGCTCGGCAGGGAACTTTGTTTTGTTGCTGCTGCGGCTGCGCGAGCGCCTCATATAGGCGGGATTAAAATAAGTATCGGAACGGTTCCTGGAAGTCTGGAAATTGCACATACAAACTACCCTTTTATTAGGTGGAGCTACAGCCAAACTGCTGATCATGTACCAACTTCAAAAATCCTCCAAACACGCACTCGCAAGACCGTGGTTTCTCAATTTTGAGATCACGCTGCCTTGCACAATCTTTGTCACCGAAATATGGGTTTGAATACTGAAGAAGGATGATGACGTGTATGATTTAGACTTACCAAGCCAAGGGTGTGAGAAAACGGGGCTGGTTAAAAAACCGTTGATGTCAGAATGCAAAATAGAAGCGCGCGCACACCATGGAAATTCGAATCTTCGATGCTAGACGGCAATGCTGCGTCCCATGAACATCCAATCCGAGGCCAATGAGTTTGGCAAAGCACTTTCGGCGATACTCACCAGCAGGCACGACGTCGTCCAGTTTCTGGCCGGGCTAAGCTTCGGCCCAAACATGAAAATACGGCCCTACGTTTGAAACCCTCAAGAACCGAAGCTGTAAATTGATCACTGGCAGTCTGAAGCAGTACGTTTTTACTGCATTGAGCTCAACTAGCACTAAAATTTAACACCTGCAGCGGGTTTCTACTAGAAAGTTTCTACAACGCGATGCTTCTTGAAGCTAACCAAATAGGTTCACACTTGATGTAGATGATGTATGCGAGATGCAGCTATATCACAGACAAAATTAAAAACTTTTGCGCACCACCTGGTGACCTGAATATCCCATCATCAGAGGTCACATGTGCATTCAATCGCTGAAAAGCTTGCCTGCAAGCGGGTATGAGGGATCCACGTTTCACACTCGGGTTTCTCGTACTTTCCTCGTCAATGTCAGCAGCATCAGGAATGCATTTGAAACAAAATCTGAATCTGCATTCAATCCATGGCTGGGTTGAACTGGGCGCACGAAGTGTGAACAGGATAGCTGACGATGAATGCAATGAAGGGCGTTCAAGCAAAGGGTACAGTACAATCTGCCCAAAAGCAGGGCTGCAACCAAGAATCCATAGCTCAGTTGGTACATCTCATCCAATCCCATCCGGAAAATCGTCATCGTGTGCCTGCAACCCTTGCTGTCCTCATTGAGGACAGTGTCCCCCAGGTGAAACGAAGCCATGGCATTGCCTCCAAAGCAGAGCTCAAGACATGAAGCTCCCTTTCGCAAAGAAAGCCCGTATGCTCTTTCACAACATTGGCATCGACGGGACCACGTTCGAAGCTTGATGACTGGCCAGCGATGAGAGGCTTCTCTAGCATCTGCAGCAAAACCCGGTCTTTCCATTTCTGTCCACTATTTTGGTTGCAATCAAGCTGCCTTTTTGCCCACGCCCTGGTGTGGCAGACTGTATCCGCCACGGTGGCCAAACTTTCTGGTGAACCTTTCAGTCTCGCATACCAAAAATGTGGATCCTTGTTTTGCATATTGGTTTATGTAGCCCAGAGGTATACTCGAGCCCGTCTCACTGGCCATCCCAATTCCACAGTGACTACCACATGATAGTCAAAAGATTCAAGCCATCGGCGGACAATTTGCAAGTTCTTCCCAGTGAGGCGGGACACATTCTCAATCCTTGGAACTTGGTGAAATGCGCGACACAAGACCTAGCAATGCGCGTTTTCCTACTAATACCCGTTGCTTCGCAAGAAAAGGAACGCAAGAAAGCTCGACGCCAGGACGAGCCACAAAACCCAATGGGGCAGGTGCATCTGAACATACCGCTTGCAGCCACGTAGCGTTACTGCTGAGGTTCCCTCTTCAGATGAGAGGTTGTAGTTGGAACTTCCATGCTTGAGCGCGGATAGCTCCCTGGTGCGATCGTCTCTGGCAACTACGCGATCTTACGTGCTATGTGACTAGACTATGTTATGTTACTATGTTGCACAAACTGCAAGCAAACTAAAGCAACATACAATATGATACAAAAACACGACCGTCTTTTGAGATGAGGCACTTGCAGCTGAAGCCAAGGATGAAGACATCAACCTCAGGCACGCGCGCATCGCATTGCTGCTCCACATCCCAAGCAAAGGTTTGGCCCAAATGGCCGACATCTACGAAAGCATACTGTGGGCGCATCTCTGTTGCAGCCCACGCGCTCCCCTGATTTGCCTCGCAGCTAAACACGAAGTCGACGGCAAGCGGTATGCTTCCATAAATTGATGGGTTGGCTGCAATATGGGTTTGAAAAAGCGACACCAAAGACTTAACCACCATGACAGGCGCATCAGATCCGGAGCACGCAGTGCCAATTCGAAGTCTTCCGTTTTTCTGCAGCAGAGAACCCACCATCTTTCTTTGCTCGCAATCTTCCAGTCTTGCCAAAAGCTTGGTGCTATAGACACCCATTTTGCTGGAAGTGTAGCTCGCCTGGACACGAACAAAGCTGAAACATATTTCCCGCACTTTTGAAGCATTGCAGAAAAAGGATGTTGCACTCAGCACCACCTTCCGTTCGAGAGTGATAAAGCGACCGTGAGACAGGCGGATGCCTTGGTCTAAACTCATGGTCTCTTGTCGGCTTGGAGCAGAATCGCCCAGGTGCAGCTTCAAAGCAAGAAACAAAGCAACCAGCCCCAATTCCTTTGGAGGCCCAAGCACCTTTGCCGTTTGGACTATGACTGTTGCCTGCAGGATGTAGGCAAACCACGTGCTCGGTATTGGTAGGCCGCCAAGCCACTGGAAAAGTGATCGGGTTTGATACGGGCATAGATGTGCACCCTGCAGCCCAGCATCCATGGCAAGCAAGCTGTTTGCAGGTTTAACCACCACATGTTCTAAAGTGCTTCAAAGTCTGGTCATTCTAGAACTCACTTGAATGCAACCCCCAATTACCGCCGTGCTTCCGAACTTTCTTTGGTCGTTGGTTGTCATGGTCCCGCTGGGAGCCAGAATCCTGCCAGCCCGAGTCCTGCCAAATCCTTGTCTAGCTTTGACCCCATGTCTTGCCCAGAGCACATGTGTACCCATCACCGTGTGATTGCGCCTGTTTTTGCATCAACAAAATCAACAAGATCCGTTGGCAGCTTGCACATCCTCTCAAAAGAACCGGATCACCAGGGCCTGCAAAAAGCGCAGCTGCTTTGGCCAGAAGGGACTCCATGCAGCCTGCAATGATTAAAATATTTTGCAGCTGGACATGCAGCAGTGGATTTTATCTCTGCGAAGAGCTGAAAGAAAACTATATATATATATATATGTTTGCACTTGACCATATAACCTGTCAACTTTGTCCATAAATTAAACACCTGGACTCCGGTTAACCTAAAAACAGACCAGGGGTTTCTTACTTGAAGTTCGTTTTTTCAAACTTGAAGGGAGATATTTTATGGAATCTATGATTTCCCCGTCCATGACTGCAGAATTGACTACACATACCTCACATGTGGAGAAACTTGACTTCTGAAAAACTAACAAGCTGGGTGGGATATATTCACCAACCATCAACTATATATCCTGTGTTTTTGCTGGTGTCAACCTCTCTGCAATGGTCAGCCCCAATATTGTTTGAAAATGTGGTATACCCCAAGATACCCCGAGTAATATCTATTGAGTATGGGGATGTTGGATTTAGGGCTGCTCAATGTTCAGACAAACTCATGTAACGGTGAAAAACCTTGTTGATTTAATAAAGCAAGTAAATAGCCAGTCAGTCGCGATATATTTGATGATGACTAGAACTAGAACCGTATGAGTGATACTCAAAACCCTTATGAAATTGCCTATCAGATTTTTGGTCCCTGCTCCCCAAGGTATTTATTCAATCACCAGTAAAAATCCACGTTGTTGGCTGCTGCTGCTGCCGTTGCTGCTGCTGCTGCAAAAGCTGCGGCGATGAAATGCGTTAAAATGGCTGCCAAGACATGGCTGCCGAAAGACAGCAACTGTCAGTGCACCGCAGAAAGGTCGGCTAAATTTTGCTACAGGAAGTTCCCTTTGTCTGATTCTTTGCTCGGTATTGCCCAACAGTCCTTGAAGGCTCTGAACTTGGTCCTGGTACTCTTCCCTCATGATCATGCCCTTGTCGAAGATCCTTTGAGCGACACTCTCCGCCAGATCCTTTCTGCGCTCCAGCTCTTCGATGCGCATTGTGGAACCTTCGTCGTCTTGGGCAGCAACCCTGAGTTCTACTTGGTATTCTCTTAATTCAGTTGCTGACTGACTACGCATCTCGTTCCGTACACTGATTTCGCTGTTGACATTGTCATTGTATCCTCTGAGGTACTCGGTGAATTTCACTTCGATATCATCAATGACTTTGCTCTTTGACTCAACGACTCCTTCTAGTCTTTCTACTTGTTCCTCCAACAATTGATTCTGCATGAGTTCGACGTCGTAGAAGCCCTGATACTCTAGGATTTCATTATATGCATCATCCATGCCGCCTTTTGCCTCAACATGACTAGATTCCCCAGTCCTCTTTGGATGTTTCCCTGAAGTTTCCCCAGTCCTGGATGGTCGATCATGGATGGCTTTGGGTGTTCCAGATCGTGTAGTAGATCTTCTCGATGTTCGCTGTCCGCGATGTTGTTGCTGATCTCGTTCCGACGTTGCCGTCGACGATCTGTTGCTCGCTGAGCTTCTGCCTCTGGAAGATATGTTGTTCCATTCCATGGCAGTACCACTGTCACCAGTGCCAGGTGATGACTGATTTCCACCATCGGCAACTGCAACAGTGTTGTCGCCGAACGTGTAGGACGTGTCCGCGCTGCTGCTGTGCATCTTCACGATGCGAAATTGACCGGATAGGATTCAACGGTCGATCTTCTTCAAGGAGTTGAGCTGCAGCATGTATGCCAGTGGATCCCGCGTCGCGGGACTACCAAAGGCTATACGGCTGATAACCTGCGAACAGAATGACCCCTGTTCCGGGTATTAACTGATAGCTCTATGATATGGTAATTCCCCACTGGAAGAAGTGCGCAAGCCCAACCAGTCGGCGTTCAGCGCAGCAGCCGCGCCATGTACTTTTCCATACGATCGGCAGCGTCTTGAGCCAACGTTGCGTTAGGCTCACAAGGTCAAAGCATGCTGTGTGTTGTATCTACATGCTACCTAGACGCTGCGCCTACATTCCTTTGACACCATATATATTATATTATATTATGTTATTATATTATATTGTATTATATTATATTATTTATTATATTATATTATTATATTATATTATATTAAATAATATGATATGATATGATATTATTTTATATTACATAATATGATATTATACTATATTACATTAAATTATATTATATTGTACTAAATTATATTATATTATATTGTATTGTATTGTATTATATTATATTGTATTTTTTGTATTATATTATATTATTATATAAAAATACAATATAATATAATAAAATATAATATAATACAATACAATATATTGTATTGTATTATTTATATCATCTATGATAAATATTTATATATATACATTATATAGTATAGCAGCACCCAACAAAAATGAAAAGTAAAGTTCTAGGAGAAGTAAGTGACTTTTCTTTTTTTAATCAGGGTGGCTTTAAATAAATATTTTTTAGTGGGATACAACATGTCCATGGGTTTGAAGAAACTTGAGGACTTCCCAAAGTTCAGGCACCAAAACGATCTTTCTATATACTCTTCCGACTGGAATGAGGACCCATGCATATATCTTTGGGAACTGATCATTTTTACATGTAGAATATAAGTCAGCTTAAGCATAGGACAAATTTTTGCATGTTGAGATGGTTTCTCCAGTCCAGTTCCCATCACTCCATGAAAGAAACCATAGATTCCGAAAAAAAAACAATCCTACTTTTCTACATTGTGCCCTTTTTTTCCCATGTTGTCCCAGGTTGTAAAGTCATCCCCCAATCCCAAGTCCACGACGACGTGATGATTTTTGACGTTGCACGCAAGCTGAGCTCGCGACTGCACACGCTGCCGGCGGCGGAGCGTAACTCGTCGCCTTCTGCCTGCGGCAAACAGCAGCATGACCAGTGACAAACCAAACTAATGTGGGTATATATATATAATATTCCAATGATATCCCAAGATAATCCCATTGTTATCCCATGATAATCCCATTAATGTGGGTAAAACAATGCCATAAACCACCCATGACTGGGAATTGTTTATACCAGCAAAAATGGTCATTTGGGGGATTGTTTTTTGGCATTGTTTTACCCACACAATATGGGTATAACGGGATTATAGGTTTGATAATATGGGATATGTCCCTATAACATATTGTATCGCGATATAGGTGGATAAAATGGGATGTATATGTGATTATAGTAAACAAGGTTCTGTTGGGATGTAACGGACATAATCATAATATTATTTGGGACATATCACAAAAACAAAATGGTGAGTATATTGTATATATACATATTCTATGTATGTATGTATGTAGGTAGGTAGGTATGTATGTATGTATGTAAATACATACCCATCTACATATATAAAATATACATAAACATTCATTACATTACAGTACATTGCATTGCATTGCACTGCATTACACTACATTACATTACATTAAGAATTAAGCAAAGCACCTATTCAAAAGGGATTCAAATTTGGGATATAGATACAAAATAGGGATAACATATGGAATATATGGGATGTATGTGATATAATCAAGACAATCAAATAATTATGGGGACAACCCCAAGTGTTTTGTAGGGACGTAATATACTCAGACTTGTATGTTCTTATACAAACTAATCTGAATGTTGTTTCTCGCAGTTGCAATTATTTGTTTCATACTTGCAAACATCATTAATATAACACCGTTTTACGGTATGTAAGGGTGCAAATCGTTCCTCATGACTTTGAACCAAAGGATCTTCGTTGTACCCCACAATGGTCATTCTGGATAGGAAACATAAACATAAACTGCAGACGGTTCAAAGTCTTTTGATGTTCCAAATTTTTGAGACAACCCCAAAGTGCGACCAAAAACTGGTCTACGTTCGGAGGTGTGGATGATCATCCTTAATTGGAGGCAATTTCTGCGCACATACTTGGATAGCAAAGAGGAAAGAATGGCATTGTAACCGACATTGATGGGTTCAATAGCGGGTTCTAAACCATTAAACTTGGGGCATTGGTATAAATGGATAAAATTTCATCAGTTTGTTTTGATACGTTTACAATTAATATATACAGTATGTATGTATACACAGTATACACAATTATGTATATACATATAGTCCTAATGGTGGACATAGTATCCTGATAACGGGGGAGATATATTGACCAGCTGACGGATAAGATTGGTACAAGAACCAACCTGGGGATTTCATGGGGATACTGTTCAAATCGGGTATTCTTTTGGGGGTTTCCTAGAAATCATCCGTTTAGATGGGGATTTTTCCCTTACAAAGCATATCAAAGCATCCATTTTTGGGATCCCCCATTTATGGAAAACCTCCATGTCATGAATTCTGAAATCTCTTAGGGTATCAATCGCATCGACTCCATACCACTTCATCTGCACCAGAATGCCATCAGGGATCGTTTTCTGTCGTGAGCATCACCTTTTGCGGAACAAAAAGAGAACAGCCCAAGTGAACATGATTTTAAGCACCACCTCAATGATATTCAATCCACCAAAGTGATTATACTTCTACACATCTAGCTAAATTTTGGCTATAAATGTGAGGATCCGTGTGCGTGATGGCTGTGGCTCAGAAACTATTTGAGTTACTTTGCACCACTTCAGCAACTGAGGCCAATGGATTCTTGCAGCAGACTTTTGTGCGTCTCCCAGGCCGAATCAACGCCCCATGTGATCAAATGACAGCATTCTTCCTCAGCTAAAGTCGAACAAACCAGCGTGACTTCATCTTCCTCGTCCATAAGCTTGAATTGTAGCGCCAAATCTCTGCCACATGCCATATCGCCAATGTAGATCAATGTAGCCCATTCCCACCTCTGGCAGTGGAATGTCGCATTGTCCCTCCCTTTGCGTCCGATCACTCCTGAGAAGCACGGAATGAAAACATCTTGAAGAAATATGGGTGTATGTCAGCCCCTCATCCAAAGTTGGGATGTTGCATTGTCCCTCCACACTGCGTCCAATGGCAACAGCCCTGCCATCACTGCGGAGAAGCAAAGGTTGGCTGCCTTCTGCAGAAACCATCCAAATGCAGCAAAGCAATGCGGAAAGTTGAATTTGGCAGTGATAAATCCAAATCTGGTGGAATGCATGCACGGGCAAGGTTACCATTAAAGGCTGATATTTGCCGCAATTCTTAGCATCACTGTGCAAGGCAATGGTGCGACAAAGAAGTTTTCAACCCTGATTTCCACAATGGTGCGATGCGCGGCCCGAAGTGCCTAAGGGAGAGGTGCGAAAGAGAAGTCCAGCCTGCAGGCAGTCTTCACACATGTACTCGCACCGCGCATTATCCTCCATACCTGCCTCGTCCTCTGCCCAGAACTCATGGGCATAATCACCGTCGCCGTCCACATACAAAGGCAATGGCGGCCTCATCGCACATGCAATGGTGCTGGATGCCACGGAAATCATGCTGAGGTCCCTGCAGGCATGTGCCGCCTGAGCCATCTGGGGTTTCGATGATCACCTGGCCATTGCGACTTGAAGTTGCACGGCAACTTCCGCTGACCTTCTCAGGATCGCACCGGCTGTGGCTGGGCACGGGGAATCCTTCTTTGGTTAGGTTTCTGGTAGTCGGTCCTTGGTGGCTGTTGGTCAAGTTGGGCAAGTAGATGGTGAACCTGTTGGACTTAGTCAGTTGGACTTGGTCAGTTGAATCTGTTCGTTACTTAACTACAAGTTGCTCAGCTAAAATGGTGAGGTAGTGAGCACATGTGAGCACAGGGCATTCTAAGTGGAAACTGCTAAGTTCCTGGCTCGAAGTTGCGCAAGCTTGCGAGCTTTATTGCCAACTGATGGCTTGCCCCAGAAGAGGGTGGAAATAGAGGCCACCAAGTCCTGAAGACACTGAAATACGGAAATATTACACGCATAAATCGGATTAAATAGGAGCATCATTCACAAAACATGGCAAAGCCCCCCTGGTCTCTCTTGCTCATTGCGGCCACTGCTTGACCAAGGATCAATCCAAGCACGAAGAATTGCAATGGCCATGGCAGATTTGATCAAACCGTTCTTCAGCTGAAAAGATGCGCGGAGTTTTGAGCCGAAAACTACCAAACAGTCCGTGCCATAGACAGACTGGTGCAAAAAGCGCCGTCCTCCTGGTGTGCCACGTTGTCATGCCCACTGGAAGAGGTGACACCAGGATTCAGGGTGATGAGTCAGACCAATCCTCTGAAGAGCCAACCAAACAATCGATAACATGATGCAATATCAGCCCTTCTCGGCTTCAGTTGAGTTGGAGACGCCGCTGCGAATGCACCAGCACGCTGCAGTGGGCCTCATGCTTGTAACAAAACAGAACACTTGGATCCAAATTGCCTCTGCTGGTGGCGAACGTCATTGATGTCACCCGCAAGAATCCCGCAAGAGATCCAGCGAAAAGAAAATACATGAACTTGATATATATATATATGCTAGCCCCCCCTCCAAAACTCATATTTTCAGGATCCCCTAGTGTCCTTCACACACCATTAAATAACAAAAATGCATCTCTTCATAATGCATTCTTGATCAAATCTAAGAAGGCCACAAAAAATATAGCTCTTTGGGAGGGAGGGAGTGGTGAAGTGAACATATATATGCTTGAGATGATGTTTGAATTCCAATTCAAGAATGCAGAATCTTATTAGAAAAAAGAACTTCATTCGATAAAAACACATGTCTTTAAACCATGTATCACTCCACAATAAAAGCACTACTTAGAAACAGAATTCTGTAGTCAAGAAAAACTCCAGCGCAATATGCACGGGATCATTTTAAAAAATACTTTGAAGAAGAGATGTGCACTGTATTTTTGGGAAGCATTTTTTTCAAATATATCCAGTCGCTTGAACACTACGGCATCTGATCAGAAGATTGCACTTTGTTTGAGTTACAAAACTTGCCTTGAACCACGCATGATTCGTTTACACAAGAAAGATGCACTTTATTTGATAAAGCATATAAAGCATCACTTTACAAGAAATAGATGTACATAAGAAAAAATCCTTTGCAATATGCACAGGTTCTTTTATAAAGAAGCTTTATTTAAAGAAAAAACGCTGCACTCTACTTTAGGAAAGCATTATTTTCATGCAAAATACCCAGTTGCTTGAACACTACAGCATCTGATTCAAAGAATGCACTTTCTTTAATTGTGTCATTGAAACATACGATTCCTTTAAGAATGCAGGTGTGTTCAGCAGAAAAACAAGTTTTATTCAATAAAAGCATGTGTTTTCAAACCATGCATCATTCCTCAGAAAATTAAAACACCACCTTAACAAGACACGAATGTAATTAAGAATATTCCTGTGCAATATGCACGGGTTCATTCAAAAAGAAACTCCGAAGAAGAAATCTGTACTTCACTTGGGAGAAGCATTGTTTTTTGATATACCTATATGCATGTAGACTACAGCATAGAATTGAAAGAATGTACTTTGTTTGGGTTACATAATTTGCCTTTAAACCGCGCGCTAATCCTCGAAGAATGCAGGTGTTCATCACAAAAATGCACTTTATTTCATGAAACCAAGTAGATAGACACTAACATTTGTTCTTTGAAGCATGCACTAATCATTTCACAAATGTCGATTTTGTTCAAATTCAGACCACAAAAACTCGAGAAAACCACAAAAAAAAATAAACCCAATTTTCCAGAGGTCCTCGGTAGCAGAAAAGGGCAAAACACAAAAAACCTCGAGAAAACCAAAAAAAACAATATTCTGAGACTCTGGCGTTACCTTTTCCATTTCCAGGACCTCTGGAAAATTGTTTTTTAGTTTTTTTGCTTTTTTTGCTCGGTTTTTTTTCTCCACGGGGATGTTTCTCCCGAGAGCGTCTGAGCGCAAGGTTCTTCCAATAGTGGGGCTCTGTAAAACATCTTCTGATCTTCACATCTTCTCATCCTCACATCTTCTCATCTTCAGATCTTCTCATCTTCACATCTTCTCATCTTCAAATCTTCTCATCCTCACATCTTCTCATCCTCACATCTTCTCCTCATCTTCTCATCTTCACATCTTCTCCTCTTCACATCTTCTCATCTTCACATCTTCTCATCTTCACATCTTCTCATCTTCACATCTTCTCATCTTCACATCTTCTCATCCTCAGATCTTCTCCT